>PJEL010002494.1_pt1 | contig 16729 bp, 17 predicted proteins | sample 1853271 | NCBI WGS metagenome assembly PJEL01 (sample SAMN08108733, study PRJNA415343) | Invertebrate metagenome, whole genome shotgun sequencing project. | host: Globobulimina | place: Sweden: Gullmar Fjord | collected 2015-08
ACCGAGAAAATGAACCTACAAGTATTATTCAGCAGTTTAGGTATGCACAAACTAAGTGGATTATTTCTGTTGGTATGATTAGCGAAGGTACAAACATCCCTCGTTTACAGGTTTGCTGCCACCTTACAAACATAAAAACAGAAATGCATTTTAGGCAAATATTGGGCCGCATACTGAGGGTAACAAACTCTAAGAACCAAGAAGCTATTATGTACATGCCCGCCGAACCTAAGCTTTTAGAATACGCGTATAGAGTTAATCAAGATGTTCCATTGGAAGCTGATGTAGTTAAGTTTGAAAAAATTGAAACTCCTGCTGGAAAAAACACCGCAGATACAGACTCAAGCAATATTACTTTTAATAAACAAAGTAAAAAACCTTCCAAAGCTCAGGTTGATTTTGATAACTTTGCTGACTTTTTTGATCAGCCAGTTATGAACAATAGGCCTGAAGCGACAGAGGAGCATTTTTTAACCGGTGCCTATGAGCGAATAATTAATATATCAGGCCGCTTTCAGCAAGAGGCTATTGCTTTGGGGTTAAGTGAATTGCGGTAAATACGCTAGAATTTATCTCAAATAGACCTCTACAGGTAACATCGATTTCAGTTACACGAGGAAACATAATTTAATTTAAGGTGTTGCTATGTATAGCTTCTCTGAAATTCATAAACAAATAGACCTTATAGAGATTTTAAGCAATAGAAATATCAGTGAAAAATCTAGTCATCTAAAACAAATTAACTTTATACATCAAGGTGTAGATATCAAAAATGCTGAGCGTTTAAGGATAGAGCTAGGCTGGGATATACGAGCATTTTCTTCAGCTATTAGAACTAGCAAGAGCTCATATGTACGCTATAAAAAAGAATTAAAGCCTTTAAATACCACTTTAAGTGAAAATGCATTTGAAATTGCAAAAGTCTGCTCTTTTTGTCTTGATTACTTTGAAAATATAGAACGTTTTAATATTTGGTTAAATACCCCTTCACTCCTATTCGACTCTAAAAAACCTTTAACATTTATAGATACTATAGCTGGCCGTGAGTTAATTAAAAATACCGTAAATGGGCTCAAGTATGGCTATAACTCCTAAAAGTAAAGTTAGGGTTTGATTATAGCCAACCGCAGTGTGTAGGCCGGATAATCGGAGCGCCATCAGACACAGTAATATTTGCCAACTATTATCAATATTCTATATTATCGGATGGCTGGAAAGTGCCAACAGTGGACATTGGTAGCGCCCATTAAAGCGGCTGATAATTGTTTGCTAAAATGTGTAGCGAAGCGAAACCGAGCAAACAGCAAGTCCCATTTTAAATTCTTGTTATATTTTCAATACCCACAAATATCTGATTTAGCAAATGCAGCTCTTGTTCGAAATTTATCTAGAGACACAATTACACCTTCTAAATCATATAATTTGACAATTTCTTCAGCAAAATCGATGAAATTAAGAAAATACAAACTACTCAACAAGTTATCAATAAAATTACATTTACTGAAAATATGTAAAAAGTTAGAAGTTATCTCTTTTTTGTTATCAGCATGGAATCTAGCACTCCTTATACTCTAAGTCATATGCTTCTTGATACCCTTCAGAAAAATCTAAATGCCTAGCAAAGTAAAAAAGAGCATTGAGATCCGCTTTAATATTTGAAGACTTCTTTTTCAGCCAACCTTTTTTCACCAGTTTTAAAAGTTCTGCATAAAGCTTTTTTCTGAGTTTAACAGGATCTAAAGAATCATCATTTTTTAACGTAATATATGATGATCTGACTTCGCTCGTGGTGAAGTTATCAAAGTTGGGCGCAACAATTATTTGAACCACTAAAACATCAATTTTCAATAAAACACATCGCTCCGATGGCGGAGCAGTTTTAGGCTTTTTTATTTGTGACAATCAAGCTCCGATATCAGAGCAAGAAAAGTTATGAATATTGTTGGTAAAAACGTAAGGACAATTCGTGAGACTAAAGGTTGGACTCAAGAGCAACTTGTAGCTAAGTGCAACCTTATTGATTGGCAAATTAGTAGAAGTACTTTGGCTAAAATAGAAACTAATGCGGGAAGAGTAACAGATATTGAAGTACAGAAATTGTCTGTTGCACTGAATGTGCTGATTAATGAGTTGTTTTTAAATTTAATAGGTTAATTTGTTATTGAAAGTTGGTCAAATAAAGTCTGAATTGTAGTAGATATAATGTTAATCACAGCTATTTAAAGTATTTAGCATCAGTGCGGTGCCGCCCAATTACATTTAAGTTTATTACCCTAAAAAACTTTAAGCATTTAAAAAATCAGACGTAATAATGTATTTACTTCATAGCTTCTGTGAGCGCACTACTGACCTAAATGAGTACTCAAAACAAGGCGCATTTATGTTCACTTTGATACGAATATAGTTAACATCAATAGATATTGAGGCTGTTTACAGTGTTCAATCTATTTGATCTTGACAGACAACTAAGCCATATGCGCAGTCGTAGAGGCGTCAAATAAAAAGTGCAGCTATTCCCGGCATTGCAGTCGTTCACATAATTGTATTGGTATGACTACAGTGCTGACGGCAGCTGGCTTTTTCTTAAGGTCAACTGATCAGCTAAAAGCTGACATATATTCTCTACCTTTATGGTCTATAAAACTAAAAAACACCTATTAATAGGTGTTTTTTAGTTTTGCTAGGTGCGTTACCGCGTCATTACGCTGCTTTAAAGCAGTACACAGCAAGTTTGTTACCATCTAAATCACGTGTGTAAGCTGCATAGGCATGAGGAGCCCAATCGCGAGTACCCGGTGCGCCTTCATCAGGACAACCCGCTGCTAAAGCTGCTGCGTGAAATGCGTCGATAGCTGCACGATTAGGTGCTTCAAAGCTAACCATAGTACCGTTACCCACAGTTGCAGGCTGGCCATTCGCTGGCTTAAGTACAAAGAATGAAGGTGCGTCTATGCCCCAAATTGAACCATTGTCATCTAAATCGGCAATGCGCTTAAGACCAATGGTGCTTAAAACGGTGTCGTAGAAGGCGCGGGCTTTGTTTAAGTCGTTAGTGCCAAGTGTTGTATGTGTATATATGCTCATAGTGTATTCCTCAGAAAAATTAATAAAAGTTATTTAGGTGTAAACATGCTATCTGCGGTGCGGTGTGCGGTATAAACGGCTTCACCATCACTTTCGGCATCAAATATAACGGTAACATTAGGGGTGAATAGAACAACGTCACCTACTTCTGCTACATATTTGTTACCTTGTAAGTCGCGCATCACAATCTTGCCTTTGGTGATGACTTTATATTCGACAAATTCATAAACAAATTCGAACTCAACGCCAGGTTGCATGGCAAAAAAGCCTACGGTTAAGCCATTTGAATTATCGGTGACAGTCACTTCTGCCATCTGACTTTTTAGGTTATTAACTTCAAGTAAGCCCGCTAGATCGTTTAACTTAAACGTACCCGCTTTAAACAGTTGAATACTCGGCTCTTGAGCTAGTTTAGTTGCATTATTTTCATTTACAGACAGAGTCATTTTTTAATCCTAATATGGTGTACTGAAAAATCAGTATCTATAAATCGTGTGTTGATTTTAATACTATAGAGCCGATGCATTGCTGCTGTCTGACTCATGGCGGCTACTTTACATTGTTTATGAGAAATGATAACCACCATAAAAACCAAATGACTTTTACCTGACAGTAATAATCATAAAAACATTGAATGTCAGAGTTTTATCAGGTTAACAGAAAAACTTTGGCAAGGAATAAAGTGGGGGCAGTGGCTTAGCAGGTTGGTTAAAACAGGAGAAAGCTGAGGTACGTAGTTAAGTATTAACTAAGCATTAATACCGCAGTAATCAAGTTACCGCGGCATTATTTAGAAGCTGCTTTAGGTTTAGTTAACGTTTAGGGAATTTTAAAATAACCTTAATGTAACTTCATTTTTGGTCGCACGACGCGCAATATTTTTTCGCTGATCCACAAGGCAATGGTTTTAGCACTGCCGTGAATAGCGCGCTGATGCATGCGATATAATGAAAGATACATAAAGCGAGCAATTATACCTTCAATAAAAAAGCTATTGCTGGTCAGGTTGCCCATTAAATTCCCTACGGTGCCATAGCGCGACAGGTTAACTAGTGAGCCATGGTCGTTATATTCAAAGGCACAAAGAGGGCGATTTTTTAACGTCGCAAGCAAGTTTTTTTCAATACATTGCGCCATTTGGTGCGCCGATTGCGCGCGCGGCGGTACTTGTTTGCCATCTGGTTGGGTAAAGGCGCAGCAATCACCTAAAACAAAAATATTGTCATCGACCGTGCTTTGTAAAAATTGATTTACTTGTATTTGATTACTGCGAGTGAGCTCAAAAATACCTAAGTCCTTGATAAAGTCAGGTGCTTTTATACCCGCGGCCCATAACATAATATCAGCATTAATCATTTCGTCTTTTTGGGTAATAACACCTTGCTCGGTAGCCTCTTTTACTTGTGTATATTCACGTACATTAACGCCTAATTTTAATAGCTCGCGTTTTGCACTGGTCGCAATGCGTTCAGGTAAGGCGGGTAAAATACGGGGGCCGGCTTCAATTAAATGAATATGTAAACGCTTAGATGACATATTTGTTAAGCCGTATAGCTTTAACAACTCAGAGACATGATAGAGCTCAGCTGAAAGTTCTACACCCGTGGCACCGCCGCCAATAATAGCAATATTGAGCGATTGTTGTTGATTATCGTCTTGGTGAAGGCGAGTAAAGCTGTCTAGTAATGAGTGCTGAAAACGCTCAGCTTGTTGATTTGAATCTAAAAAGTAGCAGTGCTCTTTTATACCTGGGGTATTAAAGTCGTTACTTACGCTGCCTACAGCAATAACCAGATGATCATAAGTTACACTGCGCTCGGGTAAAATAGTGTGGCCTAACTCGTCATAAAGTGGCGCGAGGGTAATGGTTTTATTACTTTGGTTAATATTACAAAATGTACCTAGTTGGAAACAGTAATGATGCTTAGCAGAATGAGCAGAATAGACAACACCATCTAAATCGGGGTCAATAGATCCGGTCGCTACTTCGTGCAGTAACGGTTTCCAAATATGGGTGCGATTTTTATCAATCAGTAGAATATCGGCATGCTTTTTTTTACCTAGCTTGTCGCCTAATTGGGTAGCTAGCTCTAATCCGCCAGCACCACCGCCAATGATAATAATTTTTGGTGTGGTAATACTCATAATGTTGTCCTAAAAATAGTAACTTTTAATAACTTATCACTTATGCATGAGAAAGCGATCTGAAAGCCATAATGGCTAACAGACCGTTATCATTATTAAGGTAAGATCAACTTGATCTAGTCTTATAATTTACGCAGCTTTAAAGCAATAAACAGCCAATTTGTTACCGTCTAAATCACGCGTGTACGCTGCGTAGGCATGAGGTGCCCAATCGCGAGTCCCTGGTGCGCCTTCATCAGGACAGCCAGCCGCTAAAGCCGCTGCGTGAAAAGCATCGATAGCTTCACGGTTAGGCGCTTCAAAGCTAACCATAGTGCCATTTCCTACAGTTGCTGGCTGGCCGTTGACAGGTTTTAGTACAAAGAATGAAGGTGCGTCTACGCCCCAGATTGAACCATTTTCATCTAAATCGGCAATGCGCTTAAGACCAATGGTGCTTAAAACGTTATCGTAGAAGGCGCGGGCCTTGTTTAAGTCGTTAATGCCGACAGTTACATGAGTAAATACGCTCATTTATATGCTCCGTTTATTACAAGTTAAGAATGAATTGTTATTTATCGAATGTAGCGCACACACTGGATGTAAATGACTACTGTTCGTTTCGATGAAGGTATCATAGTCTTTTTCTGCTGGATGATAATACCACCGTTCGTAAACTCACTTTTACTATGGTGTAATAGTTGTAAGCGGCCGTAACAAGGGTGGTAGGGATAGGTTAAGTCACCTGCTGCTCGACGAGCATCAGCCGAGGCATACAAGTAACTCGGTTAAGCTAAGTTACCGCTCCCCCTGTAGGTTTTTAACAAATAAAAAATCAAGCAAGCTGAGATATATGCTTCTGTTGCTTATTGTGATGTTGACGCTTTTAATGGTTGATGATTATATTTATGGTATTAGCTATTTATAGTAATAGCCTAGCGTTAAATCGTTTTGAAAATTTACCTGTCCTTACCTTATCGCACAGATTCTAGGTGATATTGAAGTGTGAAGCTGACTTACTGAGCTAAAGGTGTAGGCACGACAGCTAATAATATCAGAGTAACTGCTTGGCCAAGTAATCTACCAATAGCCTTATTTTCGGTGATAAATGGCGATTCTGAGGATAGACCGCCCATATCCCTTCGTCAGGCACACGATAATTGTATAGCAATGTGGTAAGTTCACCGCTTTGCAGGTGGCGTTGAACATAGTAATCGGGTAATTGCACTATCCCCAAGCCTTTCAATGCAGCATCTACAAGAGCAAAGCCACTGTTGTAACGCAACTTTCCAGTTACGCGAATATTTCTTTCTCTGCCCGACTCTCTAAAGTGCCAATAATCAAGGGTTCCCAAAAGACAACTGTGTTTATTAAGTTCGGTCAAAGAATGAGGTATGCCATGCTTTTCTAGGTAAGCTGGTGATGCGCATACATAGTTTGTCCTCTTCCCTAGCTTTTTTGCCATCATCGAAGAGTCACTTAGCTTGCCAAGACGAATAGCCAAATCATATCCTTCTTCAACTAAGTCAACTTGCTGATTACTTAAGTATGCAAAAACTTCAACATCGTCATATTGCTTCATAAAATTGTTCATTAGAGGCAAAATCTGTTGCTCACCATAGGTCACAGGAGCTGTCAGCCTAATTTTCCCTTGAGGCTTCGATTGTAAGTTGGTGATGGCTCGTTCAGCAGCGTCTAGCCCATCGAGAACACTGCGACAATGCTGATAAAAAACACGCCCTTCTTCGGTTAGTGATACTTTACGAGTGGTACGATAAAATAATTTTACATTCAATCGCTTTTCTAATGCACTTACCTGGCGACTAACCTGAGCTGTAGAGATAGCCATCTTTTTTGAAGCAAGCGTAAAGCTTTCATTTTCAGCAACGTATACAAATTCACTGATACCATCCCACTGCATGATTATTACCCCTGTGCACAAGTGATTTTACAAATCAGCATATTATCATCTTTTTAGAAAAGAATATAATACCCACCATAAACAAAAAGGTGCTGAGTCTTAACAAAGCCGTAAGTAATACCATCCAGGTAAAGCGAAAGTGTTATTTCTGTAACAACAGCTTGCATAAAAATTATAGGAAACAAATATGAGTTGGTTATTTCTTTTTTTAGGTGTCGCAGCAGAAGCAATGTCTCATGTGGCATTAAAAGAAACTGATGGTTTCACCAAGCCGCTACCAAGTGTTTTAGTCTTGTTAGGACACTTGGCTGCATTCATGTTTATAGGCCAAGCAATGAAGGGCATGCCTGTTGGTATCGTTCACGCGTTATGGGCAGGTTTAGCGATTATCACCGTGACTTTATTATCTACCATTATTTACCGTCAGCATCTAGACTTAACAACATGGCTTGGGATGGCATTAGTCGCTATTGGCATTGCAATGATTAACCTTTCTCAAAGTCATAGTCATTAAGAGTATCAAATTTCTTTTTCCGCAAGTTATTAAGCGTGTAAAGATACATTTAGGTAGCATCGCTGCCTTATTATTACTCATAGGTAAAAGTTAATTGCGTGATAAGCATATTATCACCATTAAATAAAAAGAGTACACTGGCTTCATAGTGGAAGTTAGCGTTTGTGCGAAACTATTAAAATATCAACAATTGAAAAGTGAGAATAAATATGTCGGATAAATTTATTAAATCTAAAGCCGCCATTGCTTGGGGGCCTAAGCAACCATTATCTATCGAAGAAGTCGATGTAATGTTGCCGCGCAAAGGCGAAGTGTTAGTTAAAGTGATTGCCTCGGGCGTATGTCATACCGATGCTTTTACGTTATCAGGTGATGATCCAGAAGGTATTTTCCCGGTAATTTTAGGCCACGAAGGCGGTGGTATTGTTGAGCAAATTGGTGAAGGTGTTACCAGTGTTCAAGTGGGAGATCATGTTATTCCTTTATACACACCAGAGTGTGGCGAATGTAAATTTTGCTTATCGGGTAAAACCAACCTATGTCAAAAAATTCGTGAAACTCAGGGTAAAGGCTTAATGCCTGATGGTACTACACGCTTTTATAAAGATGGCCAGCCAATTTTCCATTATATGGGTTGTTCAACGTTCTCTGAATACACAGTATTACCTGAAATTTCGTTAGCGAAAGTCAACAAAGATGCTCCACTTGAAGAAGTTTGTTTGCTCGGTTGTGGTGTAACTACCGGCATGGGCGCGGTAATGAATACCGCGAAAGTTGAAGAGGGCTCAACCGTAGCTATCTTTGGTCTTGGCGGCATTGGTTTATCAGCGGTGATTGGCGCAACGATGGCAAAAGCAGGTCGTATTATTGCTATTGATATTAACGAAAGTAAATTTGAGTTAGCGAGAAAGTTAGGCGCTACAGATTGTATTAACCCGAAAGATTATGACAAGCCTATTCAAGACGTGATTGTTGAATTAACAGATGGTGGCGTTGATTACTCGTTTGAGTGTGTCGGTAACGTGAACCTGATGCGCTCTGCATTAGAATGCTGTCATAAAGGTTGGGGCGAATCAGTAGTGATTGGTGTTGCCGGTGCAGGTCAAGAAATTTCCACCCGTCCGTTCCAACTTGTAACTGGGCGTGTATGGAAAGGTTCTGCATTTGGCGGTGTTAAAGGTCGTACTGAGTTACCTGATTACGTAGAACGTTATTTAGCTGGTGAATTTAAATTAAGTGACTTTATTACGCATACCATGGCACTCGATGACATTAATGAATCGTTTGATTTGATGCACAAAGGTGAAAGTATCCGCACAGTGATCCATTTCGATAAATAAACGTCATTTAGTTAAGTAAGATGAGTTTAGTTAAGTAAGAGCAAGCCTTCTTAAGAGAGCTTGCTCTGTCATTTTGAGGTTCTACCATGATAATAGAGAATATCAGTATAAACAAAAGCTTTGGTGGCTGGCACAAGCAATACAACCATCAATCGAAAATATTAAATTGCGCGATGCGCTTTGCTATTTACTTGCCTCCGCAAGTTGCCAGTGGCGAAAAAGTACCGGTATTGTATTGGCTTTCGGGCTTGACATGTACTGATGAAAACTTTATGCAAAAAGCCGGTGCACAGCGTATGGCTGCCGAATTAGGTATCGCGATTGTGGCGCCAGATACTAGCCCTCGTGGTGAAGGTGTTGCCAATGATGATGGTTATGACTTAGGTCAAGGGGCCGGCTTTTATGTCAATGCAACCCAAGCACCTTGGAATCGCCATTTCCAGATGTACGATTACGTAGTTAATGAGTTACCCACCATTATTGAAGCTGCATTTCCGGTATCAAATAAACGTGCTATTAGTGGCCATTCAATGGGCGGACACGGCGCATTAACTATTGCCATGTTAAACCCAGAACGTTATAGCTCAATGTCGGCGTTTAGCCCGATTTGTAATCCTGTAAAAGCGCCTTGGGGCAAAAAAGCTTTTACTGCTTATTTGGGCAAAGACAAAGCAACGTGGCGCAACCATGATGCGAGTGAATTAATGCGCAAAGCAACGCAGTTTATTCCCGCTAAAGTTGACCAAGGTGGCGCGGATGACTTCCTTAGCGAGCAGCTAAAGCCTGAAGCATTAGAAGCCGCAGCAAAAGTTAATGGTTACCCGTTAGCGTTGGCTGTTCACGAAGGTTATGATCACAGTTACTACTTTATCTCATCATTTATTGAAGAACATTTACGGTTTCATGCGCAGCACTTAAGTAAATAGCGCTAGATCCAACTGTATTAGAACCAACTGTATTAGATTCAACTGTCTAGATTGATTTATTTTAAAGGAAAGCCTTCTTGTCCGATTTATTACAAACTCGTTTGCAACACCTCAAATCACCTAATGGCTTAGCACTTTTAAGCCAGGTTCAACGGGGAATTGAAAAAGAAGGCCTAAGAGTTACACCAAAAGCTTTGATAGCACAAACCGGCCACCCGGAGGCTCTTGGGTCCACATTAACGCACAAGAGTATTACGACAGATTACTCGGAAGCGTTGCTGGAATTTATCACGCCTGTGTGTCAGCAAGTTGATGACACTATCGACTACTTGAGTGATTTGCATCATTTTACCTTGCGCCACATGCCGGATGAATACCTTTGGCCTGCCAGTATGCCCTGTCGCCTAGAGGGAGAAGCGAGCATACCCCTTGCCCAATATGGCAGCGCTAATATCGGTCAAATGAAGCATGTTTACCGCCAAGGCTTATCGTATCGTTATGGCAGGACAATGCAAGCGATAGCGGGCATACATTATAACTTTTCAATGCCTGATAACTTTTGGCCTTATTGCCAGCAAGTTTGGGGTGAACAAGGTGATGTACAAGCGTTTAAATCGCAGCGCTATTTTGACTTGATCCGTAATTTTCGTCGTCATTCGTGGTTATTAGTCTATTTATTTGGCGCCTCGCCGACTTTGGACAATAGCTTTATGGGCGATAAAAAGACCGATAAGTTAGACACATTCAGCAACAACACCCTTGGCTTACCGTTTGCCACTTCGCTTCGAATGAGTGACTTAGGCTACCAAAGCGAAGCGCAAGCAAATTTAAATGTTAGCTATAACAATTTAGATAATTATGTCGACGATGTTACCAAAGCAATTGCTCAGGGTTACCCTGCTTATGAAAAAATTGGCATTAATGTTGACGGCAGCTATCGTCAACTTAATAGCAATGTGCTGCAAATTGAAAATGAATATTACAGCGAAATTCGCCCTAAGCGCGTAACACAGTCAGGCGAACAACCGATAGTGGCACTTAAAGAACGGGGCGTTGAATACATTGAAGTCCGTATTCTTGATACTAATCCATTTTTGCCAGTGGGTATTGATGCGCAACAGATCCGCTTTCTCGATGTGTTTTTGTTGTATTGCCTTTTGTCTGAAAGTGCAGCATTGAGCGTTACGGAATCGGATGAAATTAAAGCGAACCAGCAGCGTGTTGTTCGTGAAGGGCGAAATCCTAAATTAATGCTGACGAAAAACGGCCAACCTGTTGCATTTAAAAAGGCCGCGAACGGGTTATTGACACAGTTGCAGCCAATAGCGGATTTACTCGATAAAGCCCATGAGGGGCAATCTACTGATGCGATAAACGATAAAAGCCAAACGCACAGCCAAGCCCTAATTGAGCAAATAGCTAAGGTCGGAAATAGCGAATTAACACCGTCAGCTATGATGATGGCCGCGGGTGAAAATGGTGATGAATTTATCGACTTAATGCTAGCACAAGCCAAGCTACATCAAACTTATTTCAGTGAACGTGGTTTATCTAGCGCAATGGAAGCACAGTTGCAGCGAGAGACGATTGAGTCCATACAACAGCAGAAATTACTTGAAGCGAGTGATGTTATTTCATTCGAGCAATTTCTTGCTCAGCAAAATGCTAGATAAATGCTTAAACTGATAACTAAGATTGGTATGCCGTGTTCGTTAAAAATACTGTTCTACTAATGGGGTGTTCGCTTAGTAAGCGCACAGACGCTTGATCTCTCCCTAATAAAGCTAAATCTAATGTTAAACCGGAGGCAGTCATGATTGTTCGAGATAAACCTAATGCGTTTAAACTGTTGTTTATTTTACGTGGCTCCGTTGTGCCACTTATATTTGGGCAAATCGCCTTTTTTACCCTGTTAGGTGCTGCGGTTGCTGCTGCGCAATACTACTATCCGGTTATATTTCCGACTTTTACCTTATCGCCATTAGCGCTATTAGGTGTGGCCTTATCGTTATTTCTGGGTTTTAGAAACAATGCTAGCTATGAGCGTTGGTGGGAAGCACGCAAGCAATGGGGCCAATTGGTTATCGACGCGCGCAGCTTATCCCGCCAGGTGACGTCATATGTAGATGAAAGTGCCAAAGGTGGTGCTGAATTACAGCAACGGATGATTTATCTGACGATCGCGTTTAGCCATGCCTTAAGACATCACTTACGACAATCAGATCCGTGGAGTGATATTGAAAAATATCTTAATCCTGAGGATATAGCCGCGCTGCGTAAATCACAGAATTTACCTGACGCACTGCTGCGCTTAATGGGAAAAAAACTCGGTACTTGTCGTCATAAAAACCTATTATCTGACTTTTTAATCCAAACTATCGACGATAATATTACTTCAATGGCTACCGTGCAAGCGGGCTGTGAGCGCATTCAAAGTACGCCGCTACCGTTTGCTTATATGCTACTGGTGCAACGTACCGCCTACCTCTATTGTTTAATATTGCCGTTTGGTATTGTTGGCTCAATAGGGCTGATCACCCCGTTGTTTTGCGCCATAATCACCTATACATTTTTTGGTTTAGATGCGTTAAGCGAAGAGTTAGAAGAACCCTTTGGTCTTTCCGCTAACGACTTACCGTTAAGTTCGATATCCCGAGGTATTGAAATTAATTTGTTAGAGATTTTAGGTGTAACAGAGTTACCAGCACCTATTCAACCTATAAAGCACCGACTTATTTAACTGATTGTTTAACTGATAAATAACTATTTAAGGAATTTAAAATGAAAGAAACATTTAATATATTTCGATTTATTAGCTGGATAGCCATTATCTGTTCGCTATTAGGGTCAGTTTTATTATTTATCGTTGGGGCTATGAAGACTTATTCAGCCTATACTACTGTATTGTTTAGTGAAATAGCCAGTGAGAGTTTATCTCACCTTGACACTTCAGAGGTCGCAACGACTTATTTGATTAAAGCATTAGATACTTTTCTTATTGCGCTTGTATTGTTTATTTTCGCTCATGGCGTATTCACTTTATTTATTTGTGATAAGAAACTTGCAAAGAAAAGCTCTGTTCTCAAATGGATAAGCACACCAAACATTGGTCGTCTAAAGAGTATATTGGGTGAAGTCATTGTTATTATCTTGTTTGTGAAGTTTCTTGAAATTATTTTGGTTAACTTAAATAACCTTAAGTGGGAAATACTAATACTCCCCATCTCTATTCTTTTGCTTGCTCTAAGTTTAAAGCTTCTAAGTTTAGGGCGTGAAGAAAAAAAAGATGAAATTGATAGTGATTAAACATATACACATGGGTGTTTCTTAACCAATTAGTGATTAGATGAAAAAATTCAGGGTGAAATTGTCATAAAATTATAGTGTTAGGATTATAGGAAATAGGATTTGTTGGTAGATTTAACTATAAAAAATTCAGTTTTATCTTAATAATAAGGGCTAGCACATGACAAAAAACACATTTATTTTACATTCAAACTATGCACCTTCTGGTGACCAACCAGAAGCCATAGCAAAACTTATTGCGGGTATAAATAACGGTGTGACCCACCAGACCTTAAAAGGTGTTACTGGCTCTGGTAAAACGTTTACTATGGCAAATGTAATTCATCGCTTAAAACGCCCAACCTTAATCTTGGCACACAATAAAACCTTGGCAGCTCAGTTATACAGTGAGATGAATGTAGAAGATCCAAGTAGTTCAATTAATGCCATTAGCTCCATACTTATCAATATTTCTGGCCCAGCGTGTAGGTCGGATAAGCGAAGCGCCATCCGGCACAGTAAAATACCTTGCCAATTATTATTATCAGCATTTTATGTTATCGAATAGCTTGAAAGTGCCAGAAGCCGACGGTCAGATAAACTCGTTTTTGGACAGAAACGCGTTTGAGATGCAGAAAAGCTGAGTGCAAAGCGGGCGTCATAACCCCAAGTGAAGGTTTCAAACACCAGACAATGGCACTCAACACCTAAAAAATACAAACCGTGAGTCACTCTTAAATTGTTTATTAAGCATTATTTTGAGAAGCCATAGTTGAATTGTTGATGGATCTTTGACAGATCAACCTCTTCTAGAGGCACATCTGCGCCGGGCATTACATTACCCTTATAATTTATATTTCCATACGGAAAAACATATGGATATTCTTCGGTAATTTCAGAAAGATTGATGTCAATTAACAGCTTTGATTTTGGACATCTCGTACTTCGGAAACCATTGCCATTTACATAAGGCATCTTTTTGATTGCTCGAGCCATTATATTGTTAGAACAACGTAAAAACTCACTATTAACAAATATGTATGACTGATTTTCTAAAGTTTCTCTGCCAACAAAAGCTATAAAACAGATGTTTTTGTACAGTTCATTGAACTCAAAGACAACAGGACGATTAAGCCCAAGTTGCTCAATATCATTAAACTGACATTTTCCACTGGATAATAAATCCAGCAACTCTAGTGTAGTTATCGATAACTGAAAAGCTCCAAGATTATGCTTTGTATTCTTGTGATGTTCAGGCACACGTTCCTCTTCCATACAGTAAACGATCCCATTGTTTGGTGAGATAGAACCTTTATAGTCCCTATTACAACCATACTTCTTGTTGATTTTTATTAATTTGCTTTTGACACCCTGAATCAACGGCTTCACTTGCTTAGTTAACTCTACAGAGCGAGTTTGCCCGAATGACATTTTAGACTCTATGCGAGCTATTTCTTTATCGAGTTCAATTTCTGTCTTAGTTAACAAACCACCTTTCGGACCACTAACGTCGACAAACAATATGTCTTCAAGAAGTACATTTACATCGTCTGAGATTACATAATCAGGTGTGTGATAGCTCTCAAGTTGTGACATTTCTCGAAGAGAAAGGTAACGGCTGCTTCTTCTACTTTTTACTTCCTCCTCATAACGTTCTATGTCTGAGCCTTTTAATCTAAATTTCTTGAGTAAGTATTCACCTGCAAACTCTTCACTATTCATTGAGACCTCGTTATTAGCAAACGCCATAATGCTTAACAACGCCAGTATTTGCGGTTGGTTTGGAGTGCAACGGAAAACCAATCCGATAACATGCGCTTGTTAAATTTATACTCTAGTTTTACGCGCCTCATGTGCAAGTCCAGACTGCTCTGCTGCATCTTTGAAGAGGGAGTCGGCTTTAGAGTAAGCTTCTGATAATTCTACTCTATTCTCTTTAAGACAAAACAGCAGAACACTGATGGCCGCACTACCCATAAAATACAAAAATGACAAAGTGTTGTTTCTATGTTGGTTAAGTGATTCTTGATCTTTTGGTATACTTCCTGGGCTAAAAGTCCCAAGGTGGAAGAGCGCCCCATAAAGTGTCCCATGCAATGCTTCTGACGCATCACCGTATATCATCAAAACATGTAGTAATAAATTCTTGCCAGATTTCTCATCCAAAAAAACAGCTCTTTTTTCAATTTTCAATTTCGTCCATCTTGGGATTTCTCGCCCATTTTCACTAGTAAATTTTTCTACAGCGTCCCTATAATCTTGCGGAAGCTCATATTCCCCGCCGGAAAATTCAATACTTACTTTTTTCTGTCCCCCTATTTCTATTTTCCTAGAAAGACCGCGAGCAGCCTTGTTTTTGGTGTTAGCAACGAATGACTCGTACTCGTCTTCAGGAGAATAAAGGAGGTAGCAAAAATTAATTACTCTTTCTAGTAGAGCTCTTGAAATTATATAGCATTGATTTAGTCTAGAATTTTTTGCCAAAATATCTAGAGATATAGAATCTTCAATTATTGATGCAAAAATAGGATAGAGTTTGATCGCTCTTTCATTCTGGCACTCTCTTACTGATATTTCGTATGTAGTAAGTAGTTCAATATGCTTATGAAAGCACTCCTTCCATAAAAGCATGCCTTCTTCTGTTTCCATATCTTTATACCTTGGCAATGTACGACTCCCTTAGAATTTAACAATCTCAATCAACGAGCGGTTTGGTCGTTTTTCTACCATAAATCGGCTCGTTTTCATACATAGTATACTTTTACCATTTCTCCTAACTAATTGCTATGACTGTGCTTTACAATCAAATGGTGATTTTATCTTGGGACAAATACGACCCAATCGCTCGCTTTTCTGATTTTAAGAGAAACTTGTAACTGAGAAACCGATAAGGGTAGAAATCGAGAGTCTGCAATTCGCTCAAGTAAGACCCTGAAAAGTAGCTCATATAGCTATCTAGGCTAACACCGCGATCAAAAACAGAAGTATATTTCCGATAACTACCTTTGAAGCCCTGGAAACGGAAGTTTACTTCCGATATATGGCAATACAGGCTTAAAATCGGAAGCCTACTTCCGTTTTGTACTTTAAGATTATAAGCCGGTGTCTAGTGAAAGCTTGGAAATCCAAACTCGTTTCTGCCCCAAGACGAGTTAACGTAAATACTCTAAGGACAGCTTTGAGCGAAGCAGGTATTCAAAGTATTAATGAATGAATAAATAATCAATTCTTGTTATGTAATATAATTAGCTTCTCGTTAAAATTTTCATAAAATTTAAGTTGTTAATTTCAAAGCTATTTTTTATGCGTGTTTTCGTAATGTACTTTTACCCATTCTCGAATAAGTAAATTCTCGGTTATAGGAGAGTCTAAAAAAATTGTAATTCCTTTAGGCTATGTGTAAGTTATTAATAATTAAATTAATAAAAATCGTATTTTGATAATTCTGGAAATTGATACATTGAGTGTTAACGGGAATTCTCGGTAATACGCTGTTATTACTCAAGGAGGACATGTTGAGCGAGTATTTCGAAAT
>PJEL010002495.1_pt1 | contig 16720 bp, 10 predicted proteins | sample 1853271 | NCBI WGS metagenome assembly PJEL01 (sample SAMN08108733, study PRJNA415343) | Invertebrate metagenome, whole genome shotgun sequencing project. | host: Globobulimina | place: Sweden: Gullmar Fjord | collected 2015-08
AACTTAAACGATTGATTTATGGAAAACTCTCCATTATGCCACTTTATTGAGTTTAAAGTAAGAAAAAATACAGCATTCTTTAATATATCGTGTAAGTTATTTCCTTGCAATTCCTTAGTAAAAAAGTAGCATTGATTTTTTTTGTAGATAATAAAAATAGAAAAAAATCAAAGTTCCGCAGAATATCAGGTTTTTCTTAATATTAATCTCTATAAATTAAATATAAAAAAAGAAGCCATTTAAAAAATATGGCTTTTTTTATATTTAATTTATATTCATTTTATTGGATATTTATAATATTTTATTTAAATTTTTATATATTCGCATTTGTTAATATTTAATTTAAATAATATGTCTTCAAATAATATAAAATTTAACATATATAATAATTTATTATTATATATGTTTCTTCTAATTTTTTCTATTTCTTGTGGTAATTCTACTAATAAAGAGAAAAATCGGAATATTGAAAATAAAAAAAATAATGATAGTGGTAAAAAAATTATAAAAAATAAAGAAAATAAAGCTGGATATATTCCACCTAAAAAATTAATCTTATTAAAAAAACAATTAGAAAATAGTTTAAATACGATAAAAATAAAAACAGAAAGAAATATAAAAAGAGCTGAAAATAAAAATGAAATCAATAGTATCATTAGAAGTGCAAGTAAGAAAATGGATGATATTACCTATAAACATCAAATTAAACATGATAATTCTGGTTATTCAAGAGCTTGTGGTAAAATGAGGGATGAAGCAGTTGAGGATATTGAAAGTTTTGCTAAAAAACAACATAAAAACTTTAACAAACCTATTCATAAACGAGATAACATTACTAAATGGGAACATCAATTAAGAAAAAAACTTAATGATATATTAGATGAGGCTAAAGAGGAAATTGAAAAGGCTCATAGAAAGGATATTCATAAAATTGTTAATAAATACCAAAAAGAAGCTAATGATGAAACTTTCCATTTTCAAAAATTAAGAGATCATACTGACTATTCTAGATTCTGTGGTAAATTCAGAGATAAAATTAATAAACAAATTCAACAATTTGCTGATGAAAAGCATACGCATAAAAGTAAACATAAACATAAACCTAATATTTCTAAATGGGAACATCAATTAAAAACTAAACTTAATGATATATTAGATGAGGCTAAAGATGAAATTGAAAAAGCTCATAGAAAGGATATTCATAGAATTATTAATAAATACCAAAAAGAAGCTAATGATGAGACTTTCCATTTTCAAAAATTAAGAGATCATACTGACTATTCTAGATTCTGTGGTGAATTCAGAGATAAAATTAATAAACAAATTCAAGAATTTGCTGATGAAAAGCATACTCATAAAATTAAACCTCGATCTGAACCTAATATTACTAAATGGGAACATCAATTAAAAACTAAACTTAATGATATATTAGATGAGGCTAAAGACGAAATTGAAAAGGCTCATAGAAAGGATATTCATAAAATTGTTAATAAATATCAAAAAGAAGCTAATGATGAGACTTTCCATTTTCAAAAATTAAGAGATCATACTGACTATTCTAGATTCTGTGGCGAATTCAGAGATAAAATTAATAAACAAATTCAAGAATTTGCTGATGAAAAGCATACGCATAAAATTAAACCTCGATCTGAACCTAATATTTCTAAATGGGAACATCAATTAAGAAAAAAACTTAATGATATATTAGATGAGGCTAAAGAGGAAATTGAAAAGGCTCATAGAAAGGATATTCATAAAATTGTTAACAAATATCAAAAAGAAGCTAATGATGAGACTTTCCATTTTCAAAAATTAAGAGATCATACTGACTATTCTAGATTCTGTGGCAATTTCAGAGATAAAATTAATAAACAAATTCAAGAATTTGCTGATGAAGAAGAAGGAAAACAAAATAATAGACATAAACATCGTAGACCTTTAAAAAGAGCTTATGATTATTTAAAAGATAATTTGGATTGGTAGTATTTTATTATTCCAATATTGAAAAAACTAAAAAGTGAGAGTTAATAAAAAAACTCTCACTTTTTTAGTTAAAACAAAAATTAACTTTTTTTACTCATTTTCTTTCTCTCACTAGGATCTAAATATCTTTTTCTTAGTCTAATATGATTAGGAGTCACTTCAACTAATTCATCATCTTCAATATAAGTAAGAGCTTGTTCTAAACTAATTTTTCTTGCAGGAGCAAGTTTTATACCTTCATCCTTAGAAGCAGCTCTCATATTAGTTAGTTGTTTTCCCTTTAAAATATTAACTTCTAAATCATTTCCTCTATTATGTTCTCCAACAATCATACCTTCATAAATTTCTTCTCCTGGTTCTACAAACAAAGTACCTCTATCTTCTAAATTAGCTAAAGAATATCCTATTGCTTTACCCCTTCCTAAAGAAATTAATACTCCATTTCTAATTTTTTCAATATCTCCTTTATAAGGTTGATAATTATGAAATAACCTAGTCATCATGCCAGTACCTCTAGTTTCAGTCATAAATTGATTATGATAACCAATCAATCCTCTAGAAGGAGTAAGAAAAATAAGTCTTGTTTTACCTCCTTTAGAAGGTTTCATATCTTGCAATTCACCTTTTCTAAGACCAAAAGCTTCCATTATAGCTCCTGAATATTCTTCATCCACATCAATTACTACTTCCTCAATTGGTTCTAGTTTTTTGCCTTGATCATCTATTTTATATAAAACTTTTGGTCTACTTACAGAAAGCTCAAAACCTTCTCTTCTCATATTTTCAATCAAAATACCTAATTGAAGCTCTCCTCTCCCACTAACTTCAAAAGCATCATTTTCATTACTTGGAGCAACTTTTATAGAAACATTACTTTCTGCTTCTTTTTCTAATCTATCAAAAATAAGTCTATTTGTAATATTTTTACCATCCTGTCCAGAAAGAGGAGATTTATTAACAGAAAAAGTCATCGATAGTGTAGGAGGATCTATAGGTTGTGCTATAATGGGGATTGTTACTGAAGGATCACATATTGTATTTGATACTGTAGCTTCTTTTAAACCTGCAATAGCTACTATATCACCAGCAAATACTTCATCAATAATTTTTCTTTCTAAACCTTGGTAAGATAATAATTTTATTAATTTTCCAGATTCAACTGTATTACCTTCTAAATCTAAAGCTTTAATAGGCATATTCACTTTTGCTGTTCCACTTTGTACTCTTCCTGTTAAAACTCTACCTAAATATGGTTCAACATCTAACATAGTTACTATCATAGAAAAAGGAGCTTTTATATCAAATTTTGCTGGTTTAATATTTTCTATAATTGATTCGAATATAGGAACTAAATCTTTTCTTTCTTCATTAATATCATTTATAGCCCAACCTTCTTTTGCAGAAGCAAATACTATTTTAAAATCAAGCTGTTCATCTGTTGCATCTAAGGTCATAAATAATTCAAATACTTCATCAACTACTTCATCTAGACGCGCATCTGATTTATCTACTTTGTTTATTACTACAATCGGTTTTAATCCTAAAGCTAAGGCTTTACTAACCACAAATTTTGTTTGAGGCATAGGACCTTCTGCTGCATCTACTAATAATAATACTCCATCTACCATGCTTAATATCCTTTCTACTTCTCCTCCAAAATCTGCATGTCCAGGTGTATCAACAATGTTTATTCTGATATTATTCCATAAAACTGAAGTACATTTTGATAATATAGTTATTCCTCTTTCTCTTTCTATAGCATTTGAATCCATTGCTCTTTCTTGTATTTCTTGATGGGAGGCATATATTCCACTTTGTTTAAAAAGCTGATCTACCATTGTTGTTTTTCCATGATCTACATGGGCTATTATTGCTACATTCCTAAAATCCATAGTTTATTATTATTTTATCTATACTAAAAGTATATGAAGATGCGGAAAGAGGTCATTGATACTCAATGAGTTATGATCAATTTTTCTTACATCTTCAAGTAGAAGTAGTATATATTATTTCAATTTAAAGATATTCTGATATCATATTTTTTAAAATAAATCAGTTTTTAGAAATATCAGTATATCATGTTTTTTCTATATGAAAAACCTTATTTAAATATAATTTGACTTACATCTAGTTATATGATTTCATTCCAATCTTTAAATAAATTTAAACATAAATCAAATGATCTCAAAGGACATTATTTCTTATTTAAATATAAAATGACTTTTGTTATATTAAAACTTAAAATAAATCTACTTATTATAATTTCTCCATAAAATACGCATATATATTTTCAAAATTTAAATGCAAAAAAATAAATAACTTTTTTGAATATATTATATTTTTTAAAATTCAGATATATTAAAATAATTATATTTAATAATTAATAAAATATTCAAAATATTTTTTATTTAACATAATTCTAATCATCATAATATCTATATTTACCATTTTATTAAAACCTATTTTTTATTTTTGCGAAAATTGTATTATATTTGCATTTATCTTTTTTAAAAGATATAAAGTGTCTTATATTTTAACTTTTACAATATTTAACAAAAAGCAATATGAAAAATAATAAAATCATAAATCTATTTATAATAATATATTTTGCCAGCATAAACTATAGTTGCCAAAACTATATAAAGAATAGCATGATGCAAAATAATACAAAAAATAATTCTAAATCACTATATCATAATATAGGTAATAAACAAAAAAAAGAAAATAATATTGATAATGATGATAATGAGCTTGATGATTTTCAAATAGTTGATATTGAAGACTCGAAGAACAAAAAAGAAAATACTATTAAAGAAAAATTCGAGGATATTGAAATAATTAATTATGAAAAACAAAATTATATCAAAAAACAAAAAAAAGAAAATAATAAAACAATTACCATCCATAATAACTCTCATGATGACTTTCAAATAGTTAGTTTTGGAACTAATGATGATGAAAAGCACGATAACCAAGTAATATCTTTTGATTTAGAGTTTTATAAAAAGAAATTAAAAGGTTTTACATATCCTCAATTACTAGAATGTATTGAACAGTGTCATTTGACATATAAAGAATTTGAATCTTATTATAATGAAGAGAAAAACAATATATATAATAATAAGATAAATGAATTTGAACAAAAAGGATGGAAAGTTATTCCATTTGGGAGTTCAAACGAATTCTCTTCTGGATTAATATTTTATAATAAAAAATTAAAATGCATTCATATAGCATATCGTGGAACTAAAACTCTCTTGAATGTTCGTACTGACCTTAATCCATTTTGGAAATCACTTAAACTCGAAACACTAAAACATTTATCAATACATGGAGGTTTTTTAGATGGATTTGAATCTTCATATGATGATTTAATTTCTAAATTAAAAAAAATAAATTGCTTAGAAGATCCTCAAAGTAGATTTGTTTTTATGGGGCATAGTATGGGAGCTGCATTAGCTTGTATTGCAAGGCTATATTTTATGAAACAATATAAAATCAAAAATGCTTATACATATTTAGTTGCATGTCCTAAAATGATATATAAAGACAATTACAATGAAGTTAATGAAATGATAAAATCTACTACAGTATCTTTTGCACAAATATGGGATCCAATACCATATTTAGGTTTATTAGGAGCTACAGTTCCAACAAATACAATTCCGCTTCCTTTATGCAAAGAACTTTCTATGTTTGATCAACTTCCTCATACAATGAAAAGTTATATCTCTGTATTAATTTTCTTTGGATATAAGATTAAAGATCTTGATAAATTAGTTAATCAAAAAATATAAATTATAAATTATAAGCTATAATATATTTAAATCGGTTTTTTAATTTAATAAAACCGATTTAAATATTAATTAACAATTTATCTTGACTAGTTTTTCAATATAAAATCTATTCTAGTTTTTGATTAAAATTTGAAAATTAAAACTTATAGATTAAATTTACAGCTATCTCAATTGTATTTTAAAATCTAAAATATTATTTAATGAGTAATATAGGCCTAAATTATTTTTTAATATATTTAATATGAAGTTTAATAAAAGTAAAATTTTAATCAGATTAGTAGTTATATTTATGTGTATTAGCTCAAATATAACTTATGCGAAACAATTAATACCAAGAAAAATAATATTTGGTAATCCAGAAAGACTAAATGTTCAAATAAGTGATAATGAAAAATATATTAGTTTTTTAGCTAATAAAGATGGGATTTTAAATATATGGATTGCACCAATTAATAATATTAAAAAATCAAAATGTATTTCTAATGAAAAGAATAGAAATATTCATCAATATTTATGGGCATATGATAATAAGCATATTATTTATTTAAAAGATAATAAAGGTGATGAAAATGATATCTTGCATATTTATAATTTAAAAACAAAGAAGATCCAATCATTATTTTTTAATAAAAATGTTAAAACAGTAATATTAAAAAGAAGTTCTAAGTTTCCCTCTAAAATAATAATAGGCACTAATGAAAGAAAAAAAGAGTTTTTCGATTTATTTGAATTAGATTTAAATACATTACAAAAAAAACTTATTTATGAAAATAATGAATTTGTAGATTTTGTATTTGATGATAATTTAAAATTAAGATTTGGATATAAAGTTAATGAAGATGGAGGAAATGATATTTATTCTTACGTGCCCAATAATGAAAATTTATGGAAACCTTTTATGAAAATTGATTTTGAAGATACTTTAACTACAGGGATTATTAGTTTTCATAATAAAAACAAATCTATTTACTTAGCAGATAGTAGAGATTCAAATACAATATCTTTGAAAACAATAGATATTAAAACAAAAAAAGTTAAAAAGCTATATCAAAATGATTTATGCGATATAAATAAATTTGGTTTAAATCCAAAAACAAAAAAAATGGATTTTGTAAAATCTGAATATTTAAAACCGGAGTTTCATATTTTAAGCTCATCAATCAAAAAAGATATCAATACTTTAAAAAAAATAAATAAAGGTAATTTTATCATTAAAAGAACTTATAATGATACTAAATGGCTAGTTTGTTATATCGGAGATAACAATCCTCCAAAATATTATTTATATGATAGAAAAACTAAAAAAGCTAAATTCTTATTTTATACTAATAAAAAACAAGCAAAATACAAATGGAACAAAATGAAACCATTAGTTATAAAATCTAGAGATGGATTAAATCTGGTTTCTTATTTATCTTTACCAAATTCTTATAAAAAGAATAAACCTATTCCTATGGTTTTACTTGTTCATGGAGGACCAAATGCTAGAGATAATTTTGTATTTAATTCTTATCATCAGTTTTGTACAAATAGAGGATATGCGGTTTTGAGTGTGAATTTTAGAGGTTCTACTGGCTTTGGTAAAAATTTTATAAATGCTGGAAATAGAGAATGGGGAAATAAAATGCATAATGATTTGATTGATGCAGTAAATTGGGCTATAGAAAAAAAGATTGCTGATCCCAAAAAGATTGCTATTGTTGGAGGAAGTTATGGAGGCTATGCTACTTTAGTTGGATTAACATTTACGCCAGATGTTTTTGCTTGTGGTGTAGATATTGTTGGACCATCTAATTTAGTTACTTTATTAAAAAGCTTACCAAGTTATTGGAAACCTTTTTTAAAAGAACAAGAAAAAAGAATTGGAGCTTGTAATACTGAAGAAGACATTAAATTTTTAAAAGAAAGATCTCCTTTGACTTATGTTCATAAAATTAAAAAACCTCTTCTTATTGCTCAAGGAGAACATGATCCTAGAGTTAAAAAAGCAGAATCAGAACAAATTGTTGCTGAGATGACAAATCATCATATTCCTGTTATTTATGCTTTATATAATAATGAAGGACATGGTTTTAAAAATCCCAATAATCGTCTTTCTTTTATTGCTATGATGGAACAATTTCTATCTAATATTCTAGGTGGAGATGCAGAACCTATTGGAGATGCTTTTGAAGGAACTGATCTTGTTTTAAATGGTAAACAGCCTATTAAAGATAAAAGCTTTTATAAATAGAATATTTTAAATAAATTTAGAATTCATAAAAGTTTTATAAATAATTATGTTAAAATTAAAAAGGACTTTTTTTCATATAGAATTATTATTTTTTATAATAATTTCATTTTCATGCAATAATGATTCTGAAGAAGAACCATATTCTAAAACTTCCTTAAATTCAAATGAAAATAAGGAAAATTTAGATTCTAATGATACTAAAAAAAGTTTAAATCAAAAACAAAATAAAATAACAAGATCAAAAGATTATAATTTAGGAAGTGATTTTCTGAAAAAATATAGTAAGACTAAATACAAATGTAAATGTGGGAACCTTTTAAAAAGTGAAAAAATTTCTCAAGCATTCTCATCTTTTGATGATAAAAACTACTCAAAAACAGGAATTATAAAAGACACACAAGAATCAAGGATTAATGGTAAAGGTACATACATTAGATGTGATATATGCAAAGAAATAATGGTTAATGGCAAAAATAATGCTTTACCTATATGGAGTTGTAAATCACCAAAACATAATGGGCAAACATATGACATATGTATATTTTGTGCTAATAAATTATCTATTCCATCAAAAAAACAATGCTCTTCATGCCATGGATCTACTATATTTCCTCTTATTAATGGAAAATGTAACTTATGTATTCCTTATTTGAAAAGCATAGATTTAACTAATAAAATACAATCACAATTTGATAAAGAGATTATTAAATATAAAGAATTTGGAATTGAAAAATTAAAAATATTATATGATGAGAAAATTAAAAAAATTAATCTTGATTCTAAAAGTATTAAAACTGAAAATATAATAGAATTAATAGAAATTTTAATATCTATATTAACCAAGGCAACATCTAATTTAAATGAAATACCTGAAATAAAAGAAGAAAATATAAAAATCAATTTTATCAAGGTAAAAACAAATAATACTTTATTTAAAGATATTAAAAACAAAGACTTAATTACAGAATCTTTTGAAAAATTATCTATTGAATCATTATCAAAGCTTATGAATAAAATTAATCTTAAACAAGGATATAAAAAGTATTTTATTCAACTTATAAAATGTATTAAACTTTCAAAAGAAATAATCTCCTTCAATTTAACTGATTATACTTACATATCACATCAATATTATCAAGGACAAACCCCACCTACAAAATCTTCTGAAAAGGCATTTTTATTTTTTAAATTCAATGAGAATATTTATGGAATAGAAAAAAAAGTAAATTATGGTGTAGGACTTTAAAAATTTATTAATTAAAAATAATTACTCAATAATATCAACAAAAGGAGTTTCAGAAGCTTTATTGCTTTTAATCATAATAATATTTCCAGATTTTATATTATTAGTAATAATTTTTTCAGTAATAGGATCTTCTATATATTCTCTTATTGTCTTTATTATAGGTCTAACACCATACTTAGTAGAGTATCCTTTTTCAGCTAAAAATTCTTTGGTTTTACCATCTATTTTAATTTTATAGCCTAAATTTTCTATTCTTGAATTTAATCCTTCAAGATGAATATCTACAATTTTCATTATTTGATCTTTATCTAACTGATTAAATATTAAAATATCATCCAATCTTCCTAAGAATTCCGGGCTAAAATAATTTTTAACTTCTTTATTAATAATAGATTTAATCTCTTCATTTTTATTCTTATGATCATCACTACTAGTATGAAATCCTATTCCTGAGCCAAATTCTTCATATTTTTTAATTCCTATATTTGAAGTCATAATAATAACAGTATTCCTAAAATCAATCTTTCTACCTAAAGTATCAGTTACAAAACCTTCATCCATAACTTGAAGCAAAATGTTTTGAACATCAGTATGGGCTTTTTCAATTTCATCTAATAATACTACACTATGAGGAGTTCTATAAACTTTTTCAGTCAATTGCCCTCCTTCTTCATAACCAACATATCCAGGAGGTGCTCCAATTAAACCAGATACAGAATATTTTTCCATAAATTCGCTCATATCAAGTCTTATTAAAGCTTCTTTTTTACCAAAAATTTGATTTGCAATTTCTTTAGCAAGAGAAGTTTTTCCGACTCCAGTAGGCCCTAAAAATACAAAACTACCTATTGGTTTATTATGAGGCCTTAATCCAATTTTTGCTCTTTGAATGCTTTTTACAATTTTCTCAATAGGCTGACTTTGTCCAATAATCTTTTTTTTCAAACATTTTGCCATATTTGACAAATTATAATTTTGTTGTCTATTAATTTTATTAATTGGTACTCTTGCAGTCTGAGCTATAACTTTTGCAATATCCTCATCAGTAATTTTATATCGATATGCTTTTTTCTTTTTAATCCATTTTTTTTGAATTAGATTTAATTGTTCTTCCAATTTCCTTTCTTGATCTCTTAAATCAGCAGCTTCTTCATATTTTTGACTATTAACAACTTTATTCTTTATATTTTGGATATTCTTTAATTTATCTTGTATTTTACTCAGAGCAGCAGGCTGCCTACTATTTCTTATATTTATTAATGCTCCAGCTTCATCCATAGCATCTATAGCTTTGTCAGGAAAAAATCTATCATTAATATATCTATCAGCCAAAATTACACATGCATCTAATGCTTTTGGGGTATAAATAACTCCATGATACTTTTCATATTTATGTTTTATCTTACTAAGAATTTCTAAAGTTTCATTTGTACTTGGTTGCTCGATAGTTATAGTATGAAATCTTCTAGCAAAAGCTCCGTCTTTCTCAATATATTGTTTATATTCATTGATTGTAGTTGCACCTATACATTGAACTCTACCATCAGTTAAAACAGGTTTTAACATATTTGAGGCATCTAAAGCTCCTCCTCCAACCCCTCCTGCTCCTATTATAGTATGAATTTCATCGATAAATAGAATAACATCTGGATTTTGAGTTAATTCTTCAATTAATTCTTTAATTCTTTCTTCAAATTGTCCTCTATATTTAGTTCCAGCAACTAAAGAAGCCATATCTAAAGCCATTATTCTTTTATTACATAATTCAGGACTTACTTTTCCTTTTACTATTTCTAAAGCTAAACCTTCTGCAATAGCTGTCTTACCCACTCCTGGTTGGCCTATTAATAAAACATTATTTTTTTTCCTTCTACTCAATACCTGAGCAGCTCGTAATATTTCTGAATCTCTACCAATAACAGGATCTAATTTATCTTTTTTAGCTAATTCATTTAAATCTTTTGATATACTATTTAATAATGTCGTTTTTGATTCATTTTTATTTTTTTCATACATATGCCCTCCTTCTGAATTTCCATTTCCTATATTTGATTTATAATCATCAAAACTATTTGAAATATTAATATTTGAACTATAATTACTTCTGGCTAGCCCATATGTTAATCCTTTTTCATTTAAAAATTGTGTAATAACCAAATTTCTATTTTTCAACATAGATAATAATAAATGTTCTGAACAAACTACATTATCAGAACTTACATTTAATGCTTCTGATTTAGCTTGTTTTAGCATTATTATAAAATCTTCAGTAAGCTGAATTCTACCTGTTCCCTTTGCTAATTCACAGATTTCATTTGGATAAATTCTATTAGCCAAATCTTTTTTTAAATCTCTTCTTATTTGATCCAATATTGATTTAGACATACTATTAACTAAAATTCTATATGCATAAGAGCGATCATTCTCGATCATACTTAATAACATATGCTCAGGCATAAGAGCTGGTGTTCCTAACGCTTCTGCTTCTTTTCTGCTTTTATTCATTAACTCTTTTGCTATATCTGAAAATATTATATCCATGTCTAAATATAGTTAGTCTTATATTAATTAATTTAATGTATTTTTTTCATTTTTTTATATTTATAATTCAAACGTTTGATTCATTATAAAGTTTTTTTATATCAAGATTTAAATTATATTATTTTTCATTACTAAAATATGACTTTTTAAAGAAACCTTTTTTTGTCCAAAAACAATAAAATACAATTTAATTTATTTGATAAAAATTTAAATTATTTATGCTTTATTTTAGCTTGATAATTTTTTTAATATTTATATCTGATTATCATTCTATTACTTAATAATTCTTTAATTTTTTTATTACTTATTTTTTTATTTAAAAATTGAATTTTCTTAGCTAAAATTATATTATAAAAATCTTTTAATTTTTTTATCATTACCAAATTTATTATTTTTTTAAAAGTTAGGTATTTGCTATAAACAAATTTAGGTAAATCTTATTATCATTCAGAATAATTTAAATACTTTAAAATATTATTGAGAGCATTGCAAAATGAGTATTGAGCGTCAGCTCGGCACTCTAAAATATCCACAAAGCTAGATTTTTGTTACGCAAAATTAGTTTTGCAATACTCTCATTATTATGGATTTGACTAAATAATTTTATTTTGAATTTTAAATTTTTCTAAGGTATTTTTTTGGAAAATTTATATCTTGATTTAAAGAATAAAATAAAATTATAATTATTGAATATTATAGAATACTTTTATATTATTTCTTTTATATTAAATGCATACCAATTCATATCTAAAACTAAATATTTATGATTTTTTATATTCTAAACATCAAGATCTAATTCTAGCTTTTCTTTTAAATCATATAATACTTTATCTTTACTTGCCAAAAATTCGAATTTTTCTTTGTTTGTATAAGGAGTTTTCTCTATAATTTCTTCTATTATATTACATTCTAAATTAATTTTTTTTCCAAACAATTTATTTTCTATATATATTTTAGCATCTTGTTTTACCTCATCAAAGATTTCTTTTTGTAAATCGCTATATACATTAATGATTAATTTATTTGTTTTTATTTCTATATTTTTCAAGATATTAAATTCTGTCACATTTCCTTTTTCTTTTAATTCATTTAAATATAAATTCCATATTTTATTGATATTTTCTTTATCTAAGGGTTCATTTATATTTTTATCAATTTTACTAATTTCAATTTTATCTTGATCTTCACTTATTTTATTTTGTAGTTTTTTACTTATTTGTTCTAAATCAAATATTTTTATTGTTGAAGTTAATTCATTTTGTTTATTTAGAATTTTCGAATTTTGTTTTTTATAATTGATATTGTCTATTTGTTTAGTTAAAGTTTCATTAACCTCAATATCTTTATCAAAATTTTTATTAGGTATTTCTAAAGTTTTATTATCAAATTTTTCATCTTTCTTTGATTCAGATTCAATTTTCGCATCTATTACTGAGATTTCACTTTGAGCTTGCGTTACGCAAGATTTATTATGTAAGCTATTTTTTGCTATAGAAACGTCAGTATTAGAGATTTTAGAGCTATCTTGCGTAAGTTGAGCTCGAGGTATTTTTTCTGAATTTTTTAAATCTTTTGAAAATGGAGTTTTTAAAGACTCTGGCTTCTTGGAAATGACATACTCTTCATTATAATCATTAACTAAGCTTTTTTTATAATTTGATGCTCCAGTTATATTCGTTTCATTAGAATTTGAAGATATATTTGATTTGTTAATTTCATTTGTCACAGTTTTATCAGAATAGAATTTTTTTTTTTCTTTTAAGAATTGTTCTTCAGACATATTAATAAGAGCCAGTTCTACACAAAGTCTCTTATTTTTAGTTACCTTATAATCTAATTCACATTTATTGGCAATGTTTAAAACACTTATAATATATCCAATATCTAAATCATTTGCTTGTTCTAAATATCTATATTTAAGCTCTTCAGTTAAATCTAAATATTCAATTACTTCTGGATGCTTTACCATCATTAATTTCCTAAAATGTTCGGAAAGCCCTACTATAAAGTTTAATCCATCAAAACCTTCTCTTATTATCTTATCTATAATCTGAAAAATAACAGAAATTTGATTTTTTTTAAGTGCATTAACAACTTTAAAATAGTATTCATGATCTAAAATATGTAGATTTTCTATAGTAGATTTATAGGTTAAATTTTTACCTTCTCCAAAAGTAACTATCAAATCAAACATAGAAAGTGCATCTCTTAGCGCTCCATCAGCTTTTTTACTTATCACGTTTAGAGCTTCTTCTTCAGCTTTTATATTTTCTTTTTCAGAGATTTTTTTAAGATGCTCAACAATATCTTTTGGTTTTATTCTATTAAAATCAAATATCTGACATCTTGATAATATAGTTGGTATAATTTTATGTTTTTCTGTAGTAGCTAAAATAAAGATAGCATAAGATGGAGGTTCTTCTAAAGTCTTTAAAAAAGCATTAAAAGCAGCATTTGAAAGCATATGAACTTCATCAATTATATATATTTTATATTTTTCTGATTGAGGGGAATATCTAATTTGTTCAACTAGATTTCTAATATCATCAACTGAATTATTTGATGCTGCATCTAGTTCATGGATATTAAAAGAGGCATTCCTATTAAAACTTAAACATGAATCACATTGATTACATGGTTCTGATTCTTTAGTTTTATTCTTACAATTTATTGATTTAGCTAAAATTCTTGCACATGTTGTTTTACCTACTCCTCTTGGACCACAAAATAAAATAGCTTGAGCTAATTGATTATTTTTTATTGCGTTTTTTAATGTTATTGTTATATGTGATTGACCAATTACATCTTCAAATAGTGTTGGTCTGTATTTTCTTGCTGATACTATATATTTTTCTTTAGTCATAAATAATAATTAAATAATAATTAAATACTATTCTAAAGTTAATTAAAAGTTTAAATTCTAAAAAATTTAAATATATCTAAGTTCTAAATACTGCAAAACTACTACTTATATAAAATTTTATTTAATGATATTAAATAAACAGCATATACTGAAGATACCTTTATTTTCAAATACTGATTTATAATAAAAAACTTAAAATATGATGAGTTATGTAAACATAGATCTATAACATAATTATATAATTAAAATAGCATAATTGAGATTATATGTAATTATTTAAATAATCAAATTTTAAAAAAAATATATATAATTACACAATCTTTAAATATTAATTTTATTAAAAGGTACCTTTCTAATAATTTATAATTTATAAATTTATATTTATGCCTATTAATTATTGATTTAAATAGATATAATAAAAGAAAAGTGCAAATATATTTGTATTTATAAATTATTATTCTTACATTCGTAATAGTAAATAAATTAAGATTTTAAACATAAAAATGGAGAAATTAATAAATACAAAGAAAAATCTAGCAATTAGTGCATTTGTTTGCCTTGTTAGTATTACTTCTTGTAGTACTGCAAATTCAAATAAATCTAAACCTATGTTTGGTAGATTAAAAACTGGTTTAGGTATGCTTAATAAAGCATCAAAATCAGTTTATAAAACAACAAAATGGACTGCCAATCAAGCAGTAAATTTTGCTAGTAGACCGCGTCAATATACTACTAATGTATATAGAAAATCTCAATATGTGGATCCTGATTATATAAATTACGTTCATCCTATATCTGTTGATTTATACAAGATAAACACAGGGAATTGTATAATAAATAAAGAAAATGGATTACCTGAGAATGCTGATTTATATTATGCTATAAACCGTGAGTCTTATTGGGAAATTCAATCAAAAGTTTCTAACCAATCTAAAAACCAGGAATTTGTTTTTGGATTTTTAGGTAAAACAGCAACTTATGGAGGTCAGAAGATAGGAAGTTTGTTAAAAGGATTTTATCAAGCTGCTCAAGGAATGACTGCATATTATGATGATATATATGATTATGATGAAGATGAAATCATTGAAAACCTTAATGAAGATAATTCTCAAATAAAGATTTATAATCAAGATGCAATTAGCGATAATTGGATTTTTATGGTTGCAGATGAAGGAGATATAACTAATCTTCATAAAAGAAATTGGTTAGCATTTTTAGGAGCTACGTTTACAGAATCAGCAGAAACTATAAAAAAAGCTGAAGAACTAGCAGGAAAAGGATATAGTATCATTGCAGATTTCAGTAAAGATTATTTTGCTGTAGGTTACAAAGGTAGTATCTATTATCTAAAGAAAATTTCTGGTAATAATGCAGATGTAGAACAATTTGTAAATTCATTAATTACTTTTATTGAAGCTTACATTGACTTTAGAGTACAAAGCGTTAAACTTTTATTATCAACTGGGAAATTAGCATTAGCTTCAGTAGGAGTTGGTTTAGCAGGAGCTCAGTTAGTATATAATCCAATTCATAATTTTGTTGTTGTACCAGCATACAAAGCAGCGAAAGAAATGGTTTTTGGAAGTAATAATAATAAAGAAAGTACTGTAGTAATAGAAGAAGAAAATTTAGATAATATGGAAGATGTAGAATAAGAACTACTCTCTTAATAATCTTAAAAAAAAAGGCTAATTTTGAATTAGCCTTTTTTTTTAAATCTATTTTTAAGAATACTTAAATATTATATTACTATCACTCCGAATTTGATTATTTAAAAAAACTTGATTTTATCAGTTTTATTAAATAATTATTTTAGATTATTGATGAATATAAATTTTAATATGCTCATATTAAATATAAAAAAGCATAAATAAAAGATTTAAAAAACTTCACTTAAAATAAATGCATTAAAATACAGATTTGTCAATATTATATATAAAATAGGGAATGTCACCAGTAGAAAAAAATCTTCTATAATTGGATAATAGATTGATATAAAATTTCTTTAGAAGGTTATAGTAATTTTTAATAATTGTACTTTTTAAATCAAATTGTTT
>PJEL010002496.1_pt1 | contig 16720 bp, 19 predicted proteins | sample 1853271 | NCBI WGS metagenome assembly PJEL01 (sample SAMN08108733, study PRJNA415343) | Invertebrate metagenome, whole genome shotgun sequencing project. | host: Globobulimina | place: Sweden: Gullmar Fjord | collected 2015-08
TTAATTAGTAGTGTGCATGGTGATTTTGTTGCTATTTTTGATGAGCCTACAAAAGAAACTACCTTGAATGTAAACAAGGCTCTGCTCAATTTCTCTGTTTCTACACCTCAAATATTGTGTGATAGCGGAATAGCAAGCCTGCATAGTGAAGGTGAGATATTAACCATAAAAGGTAAAGAATATAGCATTGTAGAGATTTTACCGGATGGAACAGGTTTGTCGGTTATTGATCTTGTTATCAAAACTGAGGCTCAAGCTGAAGGTGTTTGGAAGTGAGCCAAGAAGGCATGAAGCTTGAGATTGATTTTAATAATTCTATTGAAGAGTTAACTGCAGGGCTTAACAGATATTCACCATTAACAAAGAAGATTATTGATAGAACTTCTCGTAAGGTTTTAACCTGGTTAAAGCGACAGATTAAAAGAGAAGTTGCATTGCACCATGGAATATCGCAACGATCATTAAATACAAGAGTTAGTAGTAATTATTTTCCTCGCAATAATTTTGGTTATGTATTTTTAGGTGCTAATGATTTGCCTGCATATTTAGCGGGCAAGCCTAGTCAATCCCGCTCTAGTCCTGGAACTAAGGTTAGAAAACATAACTTTAAAGGTGCTTTTTATGAGCAGGTTTATGGCGATGAAAAGCGTGTTTGGATGCGTAAATATAGAGGTAAAGGAAGCAGTGCTAAATCTGAAAAGCTGGTAGGTGGCTATCATAGTTTAAATGAAAATCAGATAGGCAGATTTCCGGTATTTGAAATAAAAATAGAATTGGATAATTCAGAGGTTGTTTTAAAGCGACTTGAGCAGGCAACAATGAAGCGCTTTACAACCATATTTAATCAAGAAATGAACTACGCACTTAACCACGAAAAAACTTAATCATGAAAAGGCTTAAGCGATGAGTGAAGAATTAACACTGAGTCCCAGTGATTACCTGGAAGCAATCGTAGGTGTATTAGAGACAAAGTTTAATGGAAAGGTTGCCAGTGTAACCACTGAAATCCCAGTGGAAGAGGGAGCAATTAAAACGCCTGCTTTAGTGGTTGAGATTGGAAGTGTTGGTGATGGTATTGATGGTGGCGATGATCGAATACCTTTAGATTTTACAGTTAATATTTTCTGTATATTAGGCTACAGCACTCATAGCCCAGAAAATAATATTCATATTGAGCGTGAAATAGTAAATATGGCGTGTGCTGTAAAGGCAAAGATTAGGCATGAACGTTGGGGATTTGGCAGTGCAGCTTCGATTATTAGAAGTATTAATGCAGAGCCTATTGAGTCGGTAAAGGCATCCAACTGCTTAAAAGGATATGAGAAGTGGTTAGTTAGTTTTGATCAAACGTTTTATGCCTCTGATGATATGTGGGCTACAACTGGTAGTGAGATAACAACGGTTTATAGCAACAACAATGACAACACTGAATTACTTGTAGAACCTTAAAACTATGCCATCACTAAATGAAATTGAAAGGCTGGTATCACGCCTGATAGTTATTGCCACTGTTAGCAAAGTAGATATTGAAGCCAAGTTGCTATGGGTTGATCTTAGTGATGACTCACAAGAAAGTAACTCAATACATTGGCCTGCAGAATACTATCGAAACTATGCCAGGTGGAAGCCTGTTAGGGTTGGTTCGCAGGTAGTGCTTGCTTGTCCATCTGGTGATTTGTCACAAGCTATTTTTATAGCCTTTATGTTTAGTGATGAAATTATTGCTCCGGCATCTTCAGAAGATGTAGACCAGATTGTATTTGAAGATGGTACAAAGTTTGAATATGACAGCACTTCAAACACTCTTAATCTATCAATAATTGGTGATATGAATATCACTGTTGATGGTAACGCAACAATAACGGCGGTTGGTAATGCGGAAATCAATGCAGCTAAAGCCGATATAAACACCACTGGTGATACCTCTATAGCTGCTGCAAAGGCAAATATTACCACTACGGGCGACACTTCTATTGTTGCTGCAGGTAACGCCAATATTACCGGTACTTTAGTGCAGCTTAATGAAGGTACTGGTGTTTGTACGGGTGAAAGTATTTGTCACTTCACTGGTGCGCCTCATGCCGATGTTTCCACAACTGTTTTAGCAGGTAAATAATATGGCTTTAGATGTAGATAAATTAGCAACGGCAATCACTTTAGCAATGAGCGCACAAGGCTTTGTAGTAACTGGTGATAATGCTTTTGGAGCTAAGCTAGCAACTGCTGTGGCAACTGCTGTAGTGGCTCATATAACGTCTGAGGCTGAAGTTTCAGTTGAAGTTACTAGTGGTTCATCTGCTGCAACATATACAGGAACAATAACATAATGAATTATGGAACCAGTAAAGTAGATGGTTCTAGGTTAACTAGAGTAGGCCATATATTGCAATCGGTTGAAGATATTCTAACGACTCCAATTGGTAGCAGAGTTGAGCGCCGTGATTATGGTAGTAGGTTATTTGAGCTTGTTGATAAGCCTATGACCTCAGAGCTGGTTGCTGATTTTGTGGCTTATACAGCACAATCTTTACGAACCTATGAAAAACGTATAAAGGTTAAGTCGGTTAAATTAACCGCAATAACTGAAGGCTGTTTTGAGTTTGATTTAGTTGCAGTTGATATTCTAACTGACAAACAATTAAAACTAGATGGAATAAGAGTGTGAGTGTAAAAGTATGAGTGAAAATTATACAGGTGTTGATATATCAAAATTACCTGCTCCTAGTGTTATTGAGCAATTGAGCTTTGAAGAAATATTTAATGAAATGCGCGACCAAATGAATGGTTTGCAGCCTTTACTATTCACGCATGAAGGTTCGCCAGTGATGCTTGAGGCAGAGCTATTCACTGATGGCAATGGTGAGCAATACTTTCGGGTTCCGGTGGGTGAAGAAACTGGTCTGATGTACTTAGAGCTTGAGAGTGAACCTGCAGTAAAGCAGTTACAGATTGTTGCTTATCGTGAATTGCTACAGCGTCAAAGAATAAATGAGGCTGCTTTAGCTGTGATGCTGCCTTATGCCACTGGTACAGACCTTGACAATATAGCTGCTAACTACAATTTAGGTAGGCATACAATTGTTGAAGGTGATGAAGATAATGGTATTGAAGCAGAGTATGAGAGTGATGTAGATTTTCGCCGTAGAGTTCAATTAGCTTATGAAGGTTTGTCTACTGCAGGTAGTGAGGGTTCTTACATGTTCCATGCTCTTGATGCTGATCCTGATGTTAAAGATATTAGTGTGGAAAGTCCTGAGTTCTCTTTAGCTACTCTTGATGATGGTGTGGCTGAATTATTGCCAGCGGGTTCAATCGTTATACAGTGTGCTAACACTGTTGGCCTTACTGATCCTATGCCTGGTGATGTAGCAATCACTGTTTTATCGCGTGATGGTGTTGGTATGGCTAGTGATGAGCTTTTAGCGGCTGTAGTTGACGTTGTTGGTGATAATGATATTAGACCAATAAATGATTGTGTGCGTGAACGGTCTGCAGCGGTTAGAGAATATTCAATTGAAGCAACAATATATATTTACGATGGGCCTGATGCCTCCCTGGTGATGGCAGAGTCAGAGGCCGGTATTCTAAGCTTTACAGAAAATAGCCATGCTCTAGGCCGCGATATTACGCTTGCTGGTGTGTTGTCTGCTCTTACTGTTCCAGGTGTTCAAGATGTAGACTTTAATTTATTTGAATCTCTAAGTTCAGTTGCTAAAGTTTTACCGCTTGTTTGCACTACAAGGCAAGCGGCATATTGCACTGGTGTAACTCTTACTTTTGGTGGTGTTGTTGAGTAATTTATTATGAGTGATTCAGAGAAAAATAGTTTATTACCGATAAATGCTTCTGGCTTTGAGCAGTCGCTTGAACAGAGCTGTAATCGTGTTTCTGATGTTCCAGTTGCTATTCGTGATGTTTGGTCTTCTGATACTTGTCCTACTGATTTACTACCATATTTAGCGTGGGCGTTTTCAGTTGATGAGTGGAATAGTGAGTGGTCTGAAACAATCAAGCGTAGGCATGTTAAAAATGCTATAAGAATACATAGGATTAAGGGAACCAGGGGTGCGGTTGATAGAGGTATTGAGAACTTTGAAACCGTTAGCTCTATTAAAGAAAACTTTGAATACGCTGGTATTGCTCAAGCCCCTAATAACTTTATGCTTGAACTGCCAATAGATGAACTTGGAGCGCAAGACCCTGAAATATTACAAGAGATAATAAACTCTGTTAATCGTAACAAGCGTGTAAGTAGTCATTTTGAGCTTAGGCAAACTGTTAGCATTACTAATAGTTTTGTTGGTATTAATGCTCAAATGAGAGTATTTAAAGTTGCTCGTATAAGAGCAGTAGATGATTATGTAGGTTCTGTTTTAAATGATCTTGTTTTAGCTAAAAATCCTTTGGTGTATTGGGCTATAAATGAAGTTGGTAACACACTGAAGGATTATACCGAGAATGGATTAGACCTTGTTTTGTCCGGTGGAAGTCCTATTTATACAGAAAATACATTGAAGTGTGAGTTGAGCGGTAGGTCTTTAATTATGGGATCAACTATTGGAACTCTTACTGATGATAGATTTGCGCATGATGCTGCTAATGAATATACAATTGAATTTTGGTTTAGTTATGACGGGGCTATGACTGAAAGTTGGGATGTATTTTGCTGGGTATCAGGCTCAAACGCGGCAGAGCTTGTTCGTGTATATCCAGGAGGTAAAGTTTATTTAAATTTTTGGAACGGCGCAACCTATAGCTTATTGGCATCACCAACATCAGCTAATGAAGTACACCATGCAGTGATTACATATCATTATGGGGATGGTTATAAAATATATATAGATGGTGTGTTAGATGTTAGTGATGCAACTACATTAAAGTCTAATATTGCATATTCAACTGATGTAGTTATGAATAGAGATGTAGGTGATATGGGTAGTTCTGTAGAGCTATACGGATTTGCTTATTACAATGATAAGAGCTTAACTCAAGAAGAAATAACAGATCATTATGATGCTTCGATTATTGTTGATAATAGTTTTAATTCACTATTGCTAGCCAAAAATCCTACGATTTATCACAACTATAATATAGCCGATATAAACTTAGGTTCATTAACTACGTTAGATTGGTTACAAGACCCGAATACATATATAAACTCTGATGGTGTTAAAGTTACTAATCAGGCACTTACTACAAGAGATTTACAAGATGTTCCTGAAGACGATATTAGACTTCAAACTGATTCACAGTCAATTTTAGCTGTTTACAATGTAGCTGCTAATACACTTATATCTCAAGTATTTGGTAATAACTGGGGAAGCGGGTATAACGCTACAATTACCGCATTGAGTGGTAAACCAATCGTAGCTGCTGGTAGCACTTCTGCTCAATGGGCGGCAAATGATTTTACAGAAGGTTTATATTTTCTGTTAGCTTCTTACAACCATGGAGATACCTCACTAAGTATTTACGAAGGCATGTTGTCTGGTGATACCTTAGAGCATACATATCATGGAGCTGCAGGAGGAAGCGCATCTTCTTTGGAGACTGATTTTCCTGTCTACACCAATACTCGCTATAGCGGTGTGGAGCTAGGGGCAGAAGTATCTGCGACTGCAATTTTAGAATATTGTACAGAAGCAGAAGCCTATGAATTGTTTCAAGCATTTAAGTCTGATTATCTAGGTAATGATCTTGGTTTTAATTCATTATTGTTAGCAAAGAATCCTACTCTTATGTGGAACTATAACGAGATGGATACGCAGCAAGGCTCTATAGTTGCAGAATGGACGGTAGACCCTATTACATATATTAATACTGATGGTGTGAAGGTTTCAAATCAATCACTGGAAACATTAGATATTGACGGGTCAACAATTTTTAATTCTGAAACTTCTGGTACTGCTTTATTTATCTTTAGCACTGTGTCAGATAATTATAGGCAGCTAATAGGTAATACTACGGATGGAGGTAACGATGTCACACTGGTAGGTGAATACCCTACTGGCTATTACCTTAGAGCAAATATAAATGGTTGTGGTATTACGACTACTTCAGAAATTACATGGAATGAAGGGTTAATGTTTTTAGCGATAACTCAACAAGCAAACACTGATGTTGTAATGTATCAAGGTAAATTAGATGGTGTAAGTACCTTGTCTGTGACAAGTGTAGTGGGTGTTGGTGAATCTAAGGCGCACTACAACGCACCTATTTTACAGAATAATGACAATGGTACTGGAACAGCTATAAGCGATGAAATTTCTGTTTTCTCTGTTATGGATTATTGTACTGAGGCTGAAATAACAGCAATATTTAATAAATTCAAAGAAGAGAATGGTGTTTAACCTGGTTACTGACCTTAATATATAAAATTAGAAACTAACTAAAAGCGTTATAATTATGGCAACTGTATTTAAACTTAGGCTTACTGAATTAGGATTAGCAGCTTTTATTGACGATAGTAATATCGGAACTGCAGCAATGCAGATTACAACGATAGCATTAGGTAGTGGTAGCTATGATCCTACTGGAACAGAAACAGCCTTACAAACTCCAATAAAAACACTAACTACAATCGGCGGTTCTGCTGTAGCTGGCAATATTATTCACGTATCAATTAGCGATGACAGCGCAGACACTTATAGTGTTGGTGAGATTGGGTTAATTAATGGTGATGGTGTGTTAGTTGCTGTTTCTAGTTCTGCAGCTATGCCAGTGATTACCACAAAGGGTGAGAATGATGTTTTATACATTCCTATCCAGATGATATTCACAGAGATTGATGTTACTGATATTACCTTTGGTGATACTTTCTTTGAATTTCCTGCAGCAACTGAATCTGTTCCTGGTGTGATGGCCTATGCTACGGCTGCGGAAATAGCGGCTGGTACTGTTGCTGATAAAGCTATTACGCCTGCAGCTTTAGGTGCTGCTAATAGTGTTGAAGATACAAGCGTGGTGAAGATTACTAGCCTTATAAATAGTTATGCTAGTACTTCTACAACTGCTCCACCAACTGCAAACGCTCTGAGGCTATTGGCTGAATCTATAGCTTCGGTTGTTACTTATGATCTTGCTAATAGGCCATATATTATAAGCCAAGGAAGGGGTAGTGATGGCAGTTCTAAGAGTAGTTATATAAAGTGGTCTAACGGATTTATTGAGCAGTGGGGTGATGCGTGGGTTGGTACTTCTGGCACACAAAAATCAAGTGATAGAACTATCACAATGCCTTATTCAATGGGCAACACTGATTACAATGTAACACTTACACAATTTATAGATAGTAGTAATGATTTATCAGGTTGCCATTTACGTTACATTTCAAGTGCTACTACGTTCAGAGTTAGAACGTCGGGACACCACGTTATGTGGAGAGCAATTGGTAATATTGATGAAGATGAAAGCGGTGGATCAACACACGCTGGAACTAATATTCCTAATCTTGGGAATGCTACATAAACAAATAACAATTTAACAACAATAGAGGAATAAATTATGTACTTACACGGGGTTGAATTACAAGAAATTACAGACGGGATTAAGCCTATACAGGTTGTTTCTACTTCTGTGATTGGAATAGTGGGGACAGCGCCAGATGCTGATGCTGATGCGTTTCCACTAGACACGCCAGTGGTTATTTTAGGTAGTAGGCTTGCTGCAGCTAACCTTGATTTGGTTGGTGATGGTCTTGGTACATTGCCCGCTGCTCTTGATGGCATACTTGATCAGGCTGGGGCTTTGGTGATTGTTGTTCGTGTTGAAGAAGATGTTGATCCTTCTATAACTCTAACAAACGTTATTGGTGGTGTAGATGTAGCAACTGGTACTTACACTGGGTTGCAGGCTTTGCTTGCTTCTAAAGGCTCTACTGGTTTGAGTCCTAAGATTCTTATAGCGCCTGGTTTCAGTCATGAAGCTGCTGTGATAACTGAGTTGGTTAGTATTGCTGATAGGCTGCGAGCAATGGTTTATGCAGATGGCCCAAACACAAATGATGCAGATGCAATTGCTTTCATTGATAGCATAGGCAGTAAGCGTGTTGTTGTTTGTGATCCGTGGGTGACTGTGTTTGATTCCAGTGAATCAAATAATGAGCGAATTGAGCCTGTGTCTGCTCGTATTGCTGGGTTGCGCGCTAAAGTGGATAGTGAAGAAGGCTATCACGTAGCAATATCAAATCACACAATTAATGGGATCATAGGGACAGTGAGACCTATTGATTACAATATTGGTGATGCTGCTTGTGCTGCTAACGTTTTAAATGAAGCTCATGTAGCCACAATCATCAATGAAGATGGTTGGCGGTTTTGGGGTACTCGTGTAGCACAAAAATCTGACACCACGATGTTATTTGAACCTGTAGTTAGGGTGAATGATATTATCAATGAGTCAATTCAGCTTGCTCATCAATGGGCTGTAGACAGAAATATCACTGTTACCTATGCAGAAGATGTAGTGGAAGGTATTAACCAGTTTATGCGTAGTCTAACTGTTCGCAATATTATTCTAGGTGGAGAGGCTTGGTTTGATCCTGAACTCAATACCTCTGCTGATATTGTGCTTGGTATGGCTACATTCGACTTTGATTTTACGCCTGCTTACCCTGCAGAACACGTAATTATGCGTTCACAAATTAACAATGATCGACTTGAGGAAATATTCTAATGACTGATTTAAAAAAGTCTGTTGGGCCTGATATTCTGCGTGGCTTCAACTGCTATGTAGATGGCCGTAGTTTTGCTGGCCAGATTTTAAAAGCAACATTGCCAGTGCTAAAAATTACCACTGAAGACTTTAAAGCTGGCGGGATGGATGCTGCAGTTGAGGTTGAAACTGGAATGGAGAAGCTTAGTGCCTCTATTGAGATAGCTAAGTATGACCCTGTTTTATTCCCTATGCTTGGCCTTATTGATGGCAACAAGGTTAATATAACCTTAAGAGGTGCTATTGATAGGGATGGTGAAACTGTTCCTTGTTGGGTAGTTATGACGGGTTCATGGAATGAATTAAATATGGGAGATTGGGAGGCTGGGAAGCTTGTTAATCTTAAAGTTGAAATGAACCTATCTTATTACCAGCTATTAATTGATAGCGCGCCTGTGGTGCATATTGATATACCTGGCATGGTAAGAATGATTGGCGGTGTTGATACGTTATCTGGGTATAGAAAGGCGTTAGGGATTTAATTATGAAGAGTAAAAAAGTAAAGAGAGAGTTAGAGAGCTATACGGTGTTGAAATCGCATGGCAAATCTAAAAAAGGTAAAACTGTGAAGATGAGCAAGAAGGCTGCGCAGTATTTGTTATCCGGTGGATTTTTAAAGGCCAATGAAGTGGCCATTGAAAAAGGTGAAAAATAATTATGAGTAAGACAATTCAATTAATTCAGAAAATCAAAGTTGACGATATTGAAGTGGATACCATAACTATTCGCAGACCGCGAATCAAAGATCAACGTGCGGCTGAAAAGATAACAGGTGATGATGCTGATAAAGAGATCAGTTTATTTGCTGGTTTGTGTGGTATTTCTCCTGAATCCATTGAAGAACTAGATATGGCTGATTATGGTGAGCTGCAGGATGCCTATCAAAGTTTTTTAACGAAACCGGGTTCATTGAAGAAAAATACTACCGGAAAATCTGCCTAAGCATTGCATCTCATGTAGGGGGTGGATTGCTGCAGTTTGACATGATGTCTATAAAGGAAATATTAGAGTGGAACGAATCATTAAAAGAACTTGTTCCAGGATAGTGGCTGTTCCAGGGTTGGAACTTTTTTTTTATAAAAACTTATCCCTAATGAAAAAAGCTACATTAACAAATATTCCAGCAATAAACGCCAAAGGAATGGCTACAATCAGTGTAATAATAAAGGCTGGAATTATGGCCTGCAAAACGGGTGTTCCTACCCCAAAAACAAAAACAAATAAGCAGATGATCCAGACAACTAATAATATAATCCATTTGGTGTTGTCTGTTTCTTCTTCGGTGGTGTGATTCATGATCGGAAAATCCCTTGGTATTAGTTTTGTGCTTGGTGCTAGTTTAGGTGCTGGCTATTTTAAAACATTTGACTCTGTAGAGCAAAGATCAAAGAAATTAGGCAAAACATGGTCAGAAACTAATAAAAAGCTTGGTGCTACTGGCGATGTTATTAAGTATAAAAACACACTTGAGCAATTGCGTAAGAAACAGGCTAATTTAGGTCGTAGCAGTGCTAAATTAGATAGAGGTATAGCTGAAGTAGAGCGTCGCTACAAAGCTGCTAAGAGAGCTGCTAGAGGCTATGGCATTGAGGTAGGTAGTGTAACTAGGGAACAGAAGAAACTACAACGTGAGCTTAAGAAAACAGAGCGGTTACAACGTGCCAATGAAAGGAAGCAAAGAGCAGGCCAGCGTTTAGGTGATATGCGCGGAAAGGCTATGGGAATGGCTGGGGCTATTTATGGTATGAGCAGGCTAGCAGGCAATGCTATGGATGTTGAAGAGCAAGGTTTGTATTTGCGAACTGTTATCAATTCTAAAGATGGTGATAAGGATGCAGCAGTAGGTCGGGCTATGAAACATGCTAGAAGCTTTTCACGTAACAGCCTGGCAAGTGATAAAGAAGTGTTGGATATTGAGTATGCGCTAAACTCTGCTGGTCTGTCGGAGGAAGTTGCGCGTGAAGGTACTGAGCTTGTTCATAAACTTGCAAAGATAACAAAAGGCGCGCCTGAGCAAGTAGGGGAAATCATTGGTGTTACTTTTAATAACATGGCTGATGGTATGGATGGATCCACAAAAGAGAAGATGGATAGGATAGGCAATATTCTAGCTAAAACACAAATGAAGTTTCAGATTCGTGATTTTGGGCAGTTGGGTGAATCAATGAAATATGCTGCTGCTAGTGCTGTGGCTGCTAAGGTTCCGTTGGCACAAACTGCGGCTGTAATAGGTTTGTTAAACTCTGCAGGCTTGCAAGGTTCAATGGCTGGTACTGCTTTCAGTTCAGTTCTAAAGAACATGTCTAAGGCTAGTGATGAGCTTGGATTTTCAATTGTGCGTGGTAACGATGGCCAAATGGATATGATAGCTACGCTTGAAGAATTGGGAGAGGCTACTGATGGGATGGATATTGACGAAAGGAATGATATGTTACAAGAGCAATTCGGTGATGAAGGTAAGCGTGGTATTATTCCTTTGTTAGAAAAATTAGCTGAATTAAAAGAAGCTAATAAAGAAATAGTTGCTATTGCAGATGGCAGGCTTGTTAGTGATACCTATGATAGATTTTTAAAATCAAAAAGTGGTCAGTGGTTAATGTTAAAGCAAAATGCTGCTCAAGTTGGTGAGGTTTTTGCTGGTACTCTACTTCCTGCGTTGAATGCGGTGATTAGTCCATTGGCTAAAGGTGCTGGGTTGCTTGCTGAAAATATAGAAAAGTATCCTATTCTTGGTAAGATATTAGGTGCTGTAGCACTTGGTTTGGGTGGTGTGGGTGCTGCTATGGGTATTGCCACTGCTGCAACTTGGGCTTGGAATTCTGCTTTACTGGCAAATCCTTTTGTGTGGATGGTAGGTGCTGTGGTTGCTGGTGCTGCATTAATTATTATGGCGTGGGAGCCTGTTAAAAAATGGTTTTCTGAATTTGGCGATGATATTGGGGCGTGGATTGGTTTCACTCCTTTAGGTAATATAATTAATGGTATTAATGGTCTTAGTGGTTATTTTGGTGATGATGAAACAACTGAAGTAGCTGCAAGTAAGAAGCCTGTTTTAAGTAAGCCTGTTAGTGTTACGCCTGCTCCTTTAGCCTCTGCTAGTAATGTTAAACAAGAGAACAATAACCAATACAATATCTACCAACAACCTGGTGAAGATGGTGAAGCATTTGCACAACGTGTGGCTGCATTAACTACCACTAACAATAGCCCATCAAGAGAGAGCAAGCCATATGGCTAAAAAGATAATGATGACACTTGGTGATTATCGGTTTTCCGTTGATACTGCAGCTTACCAACAATTGCAGAGAACAACGGAATATCGGTGGTCTCAACAAGATAGAATTGGCCGTAATCCTAGCCAACAATACATTGGCCCTGGAACAGACACTATTAATTTATCTGGTGTTATCTATCCCCGTTACAGAGGTGGATTAGGACAGATTGAGTTGATGAAAAAGGAGGCTGCTAAAGGTGAGTCATTACTATTAACAGATGGTTTGGGCGTGGTGCATGGTGATTGGGTTATAAAGCAAATCAGTGAAACAAACACAAACTTTATTGAAGGCGGTGTAGCTTTAAAAACTGAATTTAGTTTACAACTATTGGCCTATGGTGAAGACGAATAATGAAATATATAGCAAGTGAAGGTGATGTTTTAGACCGTATATGTTGGAAATACTACGGTAAAACAGTAGGTGTAGTTGAGCAAGTGCTTAATGCCAACAAAGGATTGGCTGAATACGGTGCTTTTATTCCTATGGGCTTGGTTATTGAACTTCCTGATCTGGCTGTAGAGTCAGTATCCACAACAATTACACTTTGGTCTTAATATGAAGCCTGCATTTAGATTACTTGTAAATGATTTGGATTACACTGCAGCTCTTAAAGATCGTATGCTTGAAATACGGCACACTGACAAAGCAGGCATTGAGAGTGATAATTTTTACATAACCTTAGATGATAGAGAGCCACAAATAAGAGTGCCTGTTCATGGTGAAAGGCTAGAGCTTCGCTTGGGGTATGAGGCCACTAATTGTAGTCGTGAAAACATCCTATCTAAAGGTAGGTATGTTCACGATTTCACTGAAATCACTGGTTCACCGGATAAGATTATATTCTCTGCTATGGCCTTTAATGTAAGAGGCGACTTTGCTAAAGAGAGAACACGTAGTTTTTCTGGTATATCCATTGCTAGCATTGTTGAGCAGATTGCAGCAATGCAAAAGTATGAATTTTTGGTTGATCCTTATTATGATGATGTGGTGCTTAAATGGACTTTGCAGGATAATGAAAGTGATGCAAGATTTCTAGCCCGTATAGCTAAAGAGAATGGAGCATTTTTTAAGGCTATGGGTCAGAGGCTTGTGTTTGTTCAAAAGGGCAAGTCTAAACCTGAAGACATAAAAAAAGACTTTGGCAGCTTCACCATCAATAAAGACAGTGATGTGTTGGATTACCGCTTTACCATCGATGACGAAACCCCATACCATGCCGTCAAGGCTACCTGGAGAAATATCGAAGCAAATAGGGATGAAAAAGTTATCATTGGAATTGATGGCAAAACTAAAAATCTCACTAAAGTTTATGGTACTGAGAGTGAAGCAAGATCTGCTGCTAATGCAGAATGGAAGCGGCTACAGCGTATCGCCATCACTGGATCAATGACCTTAGTTGGTAGACCAGATTTACAGGCAGAGGGTGAGCTTGTTGTGAAAGGGTTTCGTGATGAAGTGGATAAAACGTATTTACTCACCAGTGTTGTTAATACGCTTAGTGATGGATATAAAACAGCAATTGAGTTTGAGCTTTCAGTTTGAATTGGCGGGTTAGCTCTATTTGTTTAGCTCCACAACTTTGTTCGGGTTGTGGAATTGTATGTTTAAGTGTTGCTGTATTGTGCTTAACATCACTTCCATTAGCTCTTCCTGGTGAGGCTTTGCAATCCTGATAGAATCATATATGGATATACAATATATTCCTTTATCGGTGAAATGGTTTATTACATCAAATATTATGCACGACTCTATGTACATCAATTTCATTCCAGCACGTTTATCATCCAGCCAATCTTTCACATAAACTTTGTGCTTATCATAAAGAGCTTTAGCAATAATAGAGCCTTCGTAGGCATATCCAGCATTGCTATAAACATCCTGGTTAAATCCAGGCAATAGCCTAGCAATCACTAATATTTGGTCGTAGTGTTTGTTGCTATCTTTCATTTTGCGTATGCGGTTGTTTAGTGCTTTAGAGCAATCATAGGCTGAGCTTGTGTTTAGGAATAGCAATAGGAACATCTTTAAAATATCCCTGTTTAAACGCTGCTCTTGATTCCCATATTTATCACAATCAATTCCATCTAATTCATACGCTGGGGGCATTGTTGTTAGATCATACCCATCTAAAGCATAGGCCAATAACAAGTGGCTGCTAACAATATCTACCTCAATTGTAGGCTCGCCATTGAATAAAATATCTGGTCTACTTTCCTTCTTAATACCCTGTATTTTTCCACAATGTAACCTACCGTATGTGTGGAAATCTTGGTGAAATATCCTCTTGTACATAACATCTGGTTTATTAAATATATTGCCATTTAGGCTTATAGTGGTTTTCAGGCTTAGCTTGTTATACCGCTTTAATTCAATTTGCTTGGTAAGCTTTTTATTCTTTAGTGTTAGCGGGTTGTGAGATATATAATGCTTTTTAATGTTCTTGAGGTTATAGCCTGTTTTTAGTTGTATTTCTGCACTGGGTGGAACAATGATATTTTTCATATTAATAAATTCAGATAGGAAAGCATAAAACTTTGGTGTGGCTCTGATTCTTGTGGGTATAAACTTTTTGCGTTTTTCTTTATCAAACTCAATATCACCAGCTTTATGATCGATAAACCCTAAGCTGCAAAACCCGTTAATAACTGCATTGAATGACTTATATGAAAACCTAAAAACATCACGATAAAAAGAACCATCGTGAAAAGTCTTTTCACTTTTATATACATTTACTACATCATACTGCTTGCGTTTATATGATCGAATATACAGATTCAAGCACAAAACTTTTATACACTGTTTACCTTCTTTTGTTAAACGCAAAATGTAACCATTGTCTTTTAATTGCTTTTCTATGTTTTGCAATAAAGGTAGAAACTTTGAATGTTTATAATCAAGTGGATAAAGATAATAAAAGTTATTATCAAGATTAGATATGTTAGAGATTTTATTTAGATCAATCATATTGTAGATATACATAATTTAGATATATATACTTTAAATATACATACTTAAACTATATGAACTTAATGTATTTATTTAGATCAATCATATTTTAGATATACATACTTTAAATACTACCCCCTTTAAATAGACTATATTTATATATTTATCCACTTGGAATATATACTCTATACCATATTGGGGGGTACTTAAGGGGTATGAAATAGCCGCAATCCCTTACACAGCAAGGGATGCAGCGTTTCAAAAAGTATGTCGTTTTTTGTTAGTGCTTCACTCCAAAAACTTCCTGTAAAATATCCTTTTCATCACCTTTATCTTCATCCTGAGTTCTGTTTTGTATATCCATTATTTCATCAGCTATAGAACCAAGAAAACATAAATCAGAAAAATACATGTATTCTATCTCTTTGATATTAAATTCAGATAGCATTTGAGCAACTATGATTTTTGTTTCACATTGTAGGCATTCTATTTCACTACTCTCATGTAGAGAATAAAACATTGAATAAACATTATCAGTAATTGCATTGCAATCTTCATCTTCACCTTCAATACCATCAGTGGCGCAAGCTACAATAATATCTGCAGGGAATCTGAATGGTATTGAATAAAGATTATTACTGTTTGCAAGATGCGTTGATTTGCTGCATTGATTGTTGATGAACAAACTGAAGTAGTGTGATAATTCTGGCATATTTGTATTTTCCATAATCTATTCCATTCCTGGTGTGAGCGCACCTATTGGTGTGCATCCCGTTGGGTGGGTATCCGTTTTGAATATCCTTATTACATTTATAAGGAATAGCCCACTATCCCCAATTCGTCAAATATAAAGCTACAATTCTTTTCTGGCCTTACTTACCCAATTACTTAGAGTGCGCGGGTTTAGGTTATAGTGGGTGGCTATTGTTGCCACTTTACCACCTTCCAGCACTGCTTTAATTGCATTATCTTTATCGCTAAGATATTTCTGGCTATTTGTATCTCTTGTGCGCCTTTGGGTTGTCATGTTCGCTGTTAAAACTCTGCTCATCAACTCACAGTGGGTGCTTGGGCATTTAAGTAGTCTGTAAACCTCATCAAGATGTTTATAGGCTACTGGGTATAATTTCACACTATCGTTTTCAGTTGCATTAATATTGCCATATACAACACATTTGGGTGTTAATGTTTCTTTGTGTACAACTAAATGCGCTACTGTATAAATATCAGGTTTTTTGGTATCATTCATAATAATTCCATTTATTTATAATTTAATTGAGGTTAGGTAGTGGTATTAAGACCCTATGTTTAAACGCTTACAGGCTGCTTAATGACACTACCCTTATGCTTAGGTTAGGGTTGGGGTTAATGACATTCTTAAGCCTAGCAGATTTCTCTATTTATCTTCTCAAGCAGTGGGTAAGATAGTGTTTCTCTTTTCTGATACTTGCCTGTTTGTGGATGCTTGCTTACTCTTGTTTTCCTATCAAATAAACAGATAAGAATAAGTGCATCGCATATATCCATTCCAGTTAACAAGTAGTCTCTAAACTTCTCATGCTGGTTAGATTCAGTACCTACTTTATAGCCTAAACTCCATCTGAGCCAAGCAAGCGGTGTTAGACTATCCATATCATCAAATATGAAGTGAGTTTTAATGGCTAGTGGTTGTGGTTCTTCTTCGTAAATTTCCTGCTCTAGTGCTTTCAGTGCTTTCAATCTTAGTTCTCCTAATATTTCAAGTAGTCCTTTTGCTATGCAGTATTTCTCAATCCCCTTTTCTGGTG
>PJEL010002497.1_pt1 | contig 16714 bp, 12 predicted proteins | sample 1853271 | NCBI WGS metagenome assembly PJEL01 (sample SAMN08108733, study PRJNA415343) | Invertebrate metagenome, whole genome shotgun sequencing project. | host: Globobulimina | place: Sweden: Gullmar Fjord | collected 2015-08
GCCCAGAAACGTATAACCGGTCTTACTTTTGATGTGGCAGTTTTTACAAACCTAAGCAGAGAACACTTGGATTTTCACGGTGATATGAGTCAATACTTTGCCAGCAAAAAATTACTTTTCACCGAATATCTGAAACCCGACGGGAAAATGGTAATCATGCAGCATAAATCCGCCTCCGGCTCTGAGCTCAGTGAGGAGCTGCCGCTTGGCCCGGACTGGGGCAGCAGGATGTCTGACGAATTACAGCCGCTTTACAGCTCACCTGAAAAAGACATGATTTTAATGACCTGCGGCATGTCCCCTGCATGTGATGTCCATCCCCGCCATTATTCAGTCGACCTGCACGGAATTCATGGGGAAATTGAGACACCGGCCGGTGACATTACTGTGGAAACCCCGTTGGTCGGTGAATTCAACCTGCGCAACATTCTTTGCGCCGCCGGCATCGGCATCGCCATCGGCAGCGACATCACCTGCCTGCAGAAAGGCCTGCAGACTGTTAAGGGGATACCGGGGCGGCTGCAACGAATTGCTTCACAGCCTGTAACAACCGAAGAACCTGCTGTTTTTGTTGATTATGCCCATACACCCGATGCCCTGGAAAATGTCCTGGATGCCCTGCGCCAACTACAGCCCCAGAGACTGGTCTGTGTTTTCGGCTGCGGCGGTGATCGAGACCACGGCAAAAGAGTTCTCATGGGTGAAGTTGCCGCCCGGTTGTCTGATGTAGTAATCGTCACCTCTGACAATCCCCGCTCCGAGTCGCCTGAAAACATCCTTGCACAGATAGAAAAAGGCCTGGCCGGGTCCGGCCTCACGAAACAGCCTGCTGAATCAATTCTTTTGGAGAAAAATGGCCGGGGATACGACATCATTGCCAACCGCCACGAGGCCATCAGGAAAGCTGTTCGGTTAGCCGATAACAGGGATATAATCCTGATCAGCGGTAAAGGCCACGAAGACTACCAGATACATTCCAGCGCCAGGATATTTTTTGATGACCGGTTGGAGGCAGAAATGCATTTACAGGCCAGGGCCGGTCAGCAGCTCAACTGGACAGTTCAATGGATACAGCAGATAACCGGCGGCCATTTGCTGGAGCCTGCCTCAGAAAACGTCACATTCAATAACATATCAACCGATACCCGGACAATCAGCCCCGGCAATCTTTTTGTCGCACTGACCGGGGAAAATTTTGATGGAAAAACCTTTGCGAAGCAAGCAGTGGGTAAGGGCGCAGCCGGTCTGCTCATCAGCCACACCCCTAGACCTGACCTCCCCTCCCTCGATTTTGAACCGCAGGTGCCTGTGATCCTGGTCAATGATTCTCTCCATGCCCTTGGAGATATTGCCGCCCACCGGCGCAGCTGGAATCAAAATCTACCCGTCGTTGCCATCACCGGCAGTTCCGGCAAAACAACTGTAAAAGAAATGACCTCCTCCATAGTTGGCCGGCAACACTGTCACTTAAAAACCGAAGGCAACCTCAACAACCTGATCGGTCTGCCCCTTACCCTGCTGCAGTTAAAACCTGAACATGAAGTTGCGATCCTCGAAATGGGCATGAACCGTCCCGGTGAGATCGCCCGCTTAACCGAAATTGCCGATCCGGACATAGCCTGTATTGTCAATATCCAGCAAGCACACCTGGAGGGACTTGGCGACATCCAGGGTGTTGCCCAGGCAAAAAATGAGCTGTACGCCGGCCTCAAACCGGACGGCAAGGTTATCGTTAACCTGGACGACGACATGGTGCGCTCATTGGCCGGCCGGCTGACCCAGGAAAAAATCACCTATGGTTTCGATCCACAAGCATTCGTAAGAGCAACCCGTATCCAGAGTCTTGGTGACACGGGCATGATCTTTACCCTGCATGTCGGTACAGAACAAACCCCGGTTACAATTAAAGCCCTTGGCCGCCATAATGTATCAAACAGCCTGGCAGCGGCAGCAATGGCATATGGCCTGGAAATGGGAATAAATGATATTGCTGCAGGCCTTTCATCCTTTACACCCTATGACAAGCGTTCCTGTGTGGAAGAGCTGCCATCAGGTTTGATGGTCCTCAATGATTCCTATAATGCCAACCCCTCACCCATGCTGGCTGCCCTGCAAACCATACAGGATGTGAAAAAAAACCACAGGGCAGCTGCGGTGCTGGGCGATATGCTTGAACTGGGCCCCAATAGCCCTGAATTGCACGCTTTAATCGGCAAATCGGTGGCCCAGCTCGGTGTTGATTTTCTGGCAGCATTTGGTCCCCATGCAAAAGACATGGTTGATGCAGCAGTTGCCGCAGGAATGAATCAATCAGACAGCAGGCCATTTAGCAGCAAAGAGGAACTGGCCGGCTGGCTGCAGCAACTTGCCGACAACGGCCGGCTGGCAACCGGAGACTGGGTCCTTATCAAGGGATCGCGCGGCATGCAGATGGAGAACGTCCTCGAACTGTTGCGGTCAAACAGGAACATTAAGCAGACAACCGGTAATTGATCTATGCTTTATCATTTTTTATATCCACTCAATACACTGTTCGCCGGATTCAATGTTTTCCGATATATCACCTTTCGAACCATTGGCGCCTCGGTAACAGCCTTTCTATTCTTTGCTTTTGTAGCGCCATTTTTTATCCGCTATATCAAAAAGATGCATATCGGCCAGGTAATCAGGGAGGATGGCCCTGCAACCCATTTTGAAAAAGAAGGGATACCGACCATGGGCGGCCTGCTGATCCTGTTCACCATCACCTTCACCACCCTGCTGTGGGCTGATCTCACTAACTACTATGTCTGGATTATTCTTGGAGTAACCCTATGGTTTGGCGCCATAGGTGCGATTGATGACTTTCGGAAGATCACCAGGAACCACAGCAAAGGTCTAAGTGCCCGGGGGAAACTTACACTGCAGGTATTCGGCGCCCTGTTGATTGGGTTTATCTTATACAGCCATCCCAATTTCGACGGCCACCTCAGTTTCCCCTTTTTCAAAACCCTGCGGCCTGACCTGGGATGGCTCTATATAGTCTTTGCTACCCTGGTCATCGTCGGCTCCTCCAACGCGGTTAACCTGACAGATGGCCTGGACGGCCTGGCAGCCGGGCCGATCATTATTACCGGCAGTGTTTACCTGATATTTTCATACCTGGCCGGCCACGCCCTGCTGGCGGGTTATCTGCAGATCCCCTTTGTTCCCGGGGCCGGTGAAGTTGCGGTTTTCTGCGGTGCCCTGGTCGGCAGCTGTCTCGGTTTTCTCTGGTACAACGCCTTTCCTGCCCAGATGTTCATGGGTGATGTCGGCTCCCTGTCCATGGGCGGCACGTTGGGTGCTGTTGCAGTAATTACCAAGCAGGAAATTCTTCTGGCAATTGTCGGCGGCATTTTCGTCATGGAAGCCCTTTCAGTGATCATTCAGGTAGCTTTCTTTAAAATGACCGGCGGTAAAAGGGTTTTTCTGATGGCTCCATTTCATCATCATTTTGAAAAAAAAGGCTGGTCCGAACCTAAGGTTGTGGTTCGATTTTGGATAATTTCAATCATTTTAGGCCTCATGGCCCTGGCAACCTTAAAACTCAGATAATTAGAAGTGGCCTGCGGCAATGTGACAAATATGGCAAGCTTGGCAGATAATTCAGCGCAACAAACAATCCTCTATCCCGGCATTCATGTGCTGGTGGTCGGCCTCCGACAAACAGGGCAGGCTGCAGTGCAGTTTTTCAGTCAACATGGGGCCAGGATATCTGTTTCTGATACATCGCCAAAGTCTGATATAAACGAAGAAACCCTGCAGATACTGGACAGGTATGGGGTGCACCTCGAGTCCGGTATCCATACGGCTGAACTCTTTAAGTCCGCAGATCTGATCTTTGTCAGTCCCGGCATTCCCCTCACCCTGGAGCCGCTGGCAGCTGCCCGGCAGCTTGCCATCCCGATCGTCGGCGAAATGGCGATTGTCGCCCAGTACCTGGAAACTCCATTGGTGGCAGTATCAGGGACCAACGGCAAAACCACTGTTACTACCCTGCTGGGGGATATTTTCAGGACATGCGGCAAGAAAGTTTTTGTCGGCGGCAATATCGGTACTCCTCTTTTTGAGTATCTCGCCGGTCCCCAAAATGCTGATGTGGTGGTGGCGGAAATAAGCAGCTTTCAACTCGATACCGGCGGCGATGCAAATGGTCTGCATCCTGCAGTTGCTCTGCTTCTCAATATAAGTCCTGATCACCTGGAGCGTTATGCGTCTTTTGAAGAATATGCTGCTTCAAAATTTAAGCTGTTTGCCGCCCAGGATAGCAATGATATTGCCATTATGAATGGCGATGACCCTGAAATCATGAACCGCGGGCAGCTTTGGCCGTCGAGCCGCAAATTCTTTTTCGGCGGTCAGCTTGGCAACCTTGCCGGTGCTGCTCTGCATGACAAAACGATCCGCTTGTCAGTTGCCGGCCGGGAAGATTCCCCGCACATACCGGCAGACGAATCGTATGATCTGTCCGGTACCCCCCTGGAGGGCTCACCAAACCTGCAAAACGCTGCGGCGGCGATTCTGGCGGCCCGTTTGTTTGGCTGTTCATGCCGGGATATCCGCCAGGGTCTGCTGCAGTTTAAACCCCTGGCGCATCGCATGAGTTTGTTGACCGAGATCGGCGGTGTAAAATACTACGATGATTCCAAGGCGACCAATGTCGGTGCTGTATACAGTGCGCTGGCTGCCTTTGACAAGCAGATCATCCTTATTGCCGGCGGCCGTGACAAGGGAGGAGATTATGCACTACTCAATGAACCGGTGCAGCAAAAGGTAAAAAATCTGCTGCTCATCGGCGAGGCAAAGGAGAAAATGGCGCAGGCTTTCGATTCTTTTACCAATGTTGAAACCCTGGACACCCTGGATGAGGCGGTTATCAGAGCTGCAGACCTGGCAGCGCCCGGTGATGTGGTGTTGCTGTCACCGGCCTGTGCCAGCTTTGACATGTTTGAAAGTTATGCCGAACGTGGTGACTATTTCAAAAAATCAGTTTTCAAGCTCAAAGATGGCGCTGAAATGGCCTTCGAAAACGATCTAACCAACTGAAATAATGAACGAATTGACAAACATAAGATTACTTGTCACAGGCGGCGGCACCGGCGGTCACCTCTTTCCAGGTATTGCACTTGCCCAGGCAGTGATACAAACCAATGCCGACAGTGAAGTGATGTTTATCGGCACGGAACGCAAGGTTGATAAAAACAGTTTAGCCAACCTCGGATTCAAAACCACGACAATCAGATGCCAGGGCATTAAAGGCAAAAGTGTTTCCCAGATTCTAAGCGCCCTCATTCAGTTGCCCATCGGCCTGTTCGAAGCTATGAAAATCATCCGGCAGTTTAAGCCGGATCTTGTTTTCGGGGTGGGCGGTTATGTTACCGGTCCGGTCATTGTCGCTGCCCGCCTGCTTGGTGTAGCCACCTGTATCCATGAACAGAACACGGTGCCCGGCCTGGCCAATAAAATATTGGGCAGGATTGTCAACAGGGTCTTTGTATCCCTGCCCGGCAGCGAAAAATATTTTCCAGCCCGGAAAACCATTTTAAGCGGCAATCCCATCCGCAGCAATTTGCTGGCCAAAGCAAAAGAAGACAAACAGCACCAACCGGCAAACCAGGCAACCATTCTGATCCTTGGCGGCAGCCAGGGGGCAAGGAGGCTGAACAGTCTCGTCCTTGAGGCGGCAAAACAATGCCTGGTCAATCTTACGCCCATACCGGAGATCATTCACCAGACCGGCGAGGCGGATGAAGAACAGGCAAAAAAGGTATATGCCGAATTGGGGATGCATGCCCGGGTAGACGCATTTATAAGTGATATGGCTGAAGTATATTCCCAGGCTGACCTCATAGTATCGCGTGCCGGTGCCACGACATTGGCCGAGATCATGGTATTCGGCAAACCGGCCATCCTGGTGCCTTTTCCCTATGCTGCCGATAATCACCAGGAAAAAAACGGCCGTATTCTTGTCAACTCCGGTGGCTGTATGATGTTTCGGCAGTCTGAGTTGACCGGCGAGAAACTGGGCAATGAAATCAGTCGGCTTCTGAATGATAAAAAACTGCTCCACGAAATGGCGGACAAGTCAGGGAAACTTGCCAAACCCGAAGCCACGATGACAATTGTTAATTCCTGCCTGGATTTACTGAAAAGCAGGATGACTCCCAATGCCAGGGACCACCTTACCATTTAAAATGAGGATATCAGGTTTTCAGAGACATGTATCGTAAATCAAAACATATACACTTTGTGGGCATCGGCGGTATTGGTATGAGCGGTATTGCCGAATTGCTTCTCAACCTCGGTTACCGGATCAGCGGGTCGGATATGCAGAACACGGATATCACCCGCCGGTTAACCAAACTTGGCGGTACTGTCCACATTGGCCATGACGGTGCATGGGTGAACAATGCGGACGTGGTGGTTGTTTCTTCTGCCATACAGCCGGACAACCCGGAAATTCTTGCTGCCGTGGACGCACATATACCGGTCATTCCCAGGGCAGAAATGCTGGCCGAACTTATGCGGCTCAACAAGTTCGGCATTGCCATTGCAGGCAGCCACGGCAAGACCACAACTACCTCGATTGTCGGCTGGCTGTTGGCAGAGGCAGGTCTTGATCCGACGATCGTTATCGGCGGCAAGGTTGACTGCCTTGGTGGCTCCAACGCCAAGTTGGGTGAAGGTGATTTTCTGGTGGCCGAGGCTGATGAATCGGACGGCTCATTTTTAAAACTGGCTCCTGTATTGGAAGTAGTCACAAACATCGATCTGGAGCATCTCGACTTTTATAAAAATATTGATGAGATCAAAGATGTTTTTCTACAGTTCATTGACAAAGTACCATTTTACGGGGCTGCCATCCTCTGTCTCGATGATCCGCATGTGGCCGCCATCTTACCGGAAATTAAAAAACGGATCATTACTTATGGACTGACCAGTCAGGCTGATGTGTACGCCAGGGGTATCACCCCGCACGGCTTGAGTACCTCCTTTGAGGTTTGCCGGGACGATAAGGTGCTGGGCTCAATCACTCTTTCACTGGCCGGTCTGCACAATGTTTATAATTCGTTAGCTGCCGTCACTGTAGGGCTGGAGCTGGATATCCCTTTTGCAACTATTGGTGTTGCGTTAACAAGTTTTTCGGGGGTGCAGCGAAGGTTGCAAATCAAAGGAGAAAGGAGAGATATCATAGTAGTAGATGATTACGGACATCATCCTACGGAGATAAGGGCTACCATCTCCGCCCTACGTGACGCGTGGCCTGATCAACGGCTGGTTATCCTGTTTCAGCCGCATCGTTATTCGAGAACCAAGGGTCTGCTGGAAGAATTTAATACTGCCTTTCATGGGGCGGATATGCTTCTGCTTACCAAAATTTATGGTGCCGGAGAGAAGCCGATTGCCGGCATCTCAACCGAGGTTCTCATAAATGGCATAAAGAAGCATGGCCAGCGCCACGTCTATTACGAGCCAACAATCCAGGGTCTTGTTGACAGGACCATGGAAATTCTTGCTCCAGGCGATGTGGTTTTAACTTTAGGCGCCGGCAATATATGGCAGGCCGGTGAGCAGTTACTGGAAATGATGACAAAGAAAAATGAGTAAATAATAACATGGCATCGCTCAATTCACATGCAGATGATCTTGCCGGTTTCTGGCAGGGTGAAATACTTTGGGACAGCCCCATGTCCCGTTTTTCGAGCCTGAAAGTCGGCGGACCTGCTGAGGCAATTCTTTTTGCTGAAAGCGTAGCAGAATTAAAAAAACTAATCGGCTGGCTGCATGAAAATGATATCTGCTGGAGGGTCATAGGCCGCGGTTCCAATATCCTGGTATCGGATAATGGATTGCCTGGAGTGGTGATTTTCCTGGCTGGTGAATTTGCCGGATTTGAAACACTTGACAGTTCAGCACTGTCTGGAGACAGAGATGCAGTAAAGATCCGGGCCGGCGGCGGCGGCCTCCTGCCAAAACTTGTACACCACTGCATAACCAGCGGACTTGCCGGTCTGGAATTTGCTGTTGGCATCCCCGGCAGCGTCGGTGGGGCCGTTGTCATGAATGCCGGGGGCTGGGACCATGAGATCGGCGAATTAATTGATAGTGCCGTAGTAATGGATAATAACGGTGTGATTTCAACTGTAAAACAAGAAGACCTTGGTTTGACATACCGGCAGTGGGGTATGGCTCCGGAAACCATTTTACTGTCAGCCACATTTCTCCTTGCCAAGGGAGACCCGCAGATAATTGAAGCGGAGTCCCGGCGGTATCAGCAGTCACGAAAGCAGAAACAACCCCTGGGCTTAGCAAGTGCCGGCTCGTTTTTTAAAAATCCCCCCGGCCAACCGGCCGGCCGATTGATTGAAGAGGTAGGACTCAAGGGATACAGGATCGGTGACGCAATGATCTCTGAACAACATGCCAATTTTATTGTCAACACCGGCAAAGCTTCCGCCAGTGACATTATCAGTCTCATGCAGGAAGCCCAGGCAAAGGTTTTCGAGCGATTCGGCATCAAACTGGAGCCCGAAGTTCATATTTTAGGAATAAAGGAGAACCGGGCATGATCATGCCACATGCAGAAAGTATCAAGATTAAACCGGTAACAAACGGCCAGGTAAAAATGAAGGGATTCTTCCCCAAACAGTTGAATAGCAAAATTCTCCTGAAGCTGTTTGCCTTTCTCCTGATGATTATAGTTTTGGGTCTGGCAGGAAACCATGCCTATCGAAAACTTAGCCATTCCGACTTTTTCCAGATTACGGCAATCGATATTGACGGCTGCGATATAACCACCAAGGAACAAATAGTCTCCTTGACCAGTGTAGACATTCACTCCAACTTACTGGCCATGAACGTCGCACAGGTCAAATCAAACCTGGAAAACCATCCCTGGGTCGCCCAGGCAGCTATTACCCGTGAATGGCCAAACAGGTTGGTGATCTCTATAAAGGAGAAAAAGCCGGTTGCCTTACTCAACCAGACTGACGGATTGTTATACCTTGACCGGCGGGGTAAGGTAATTGCCCGGGCAGAACCCTTGCAGGAACTGGACTTCCCGGTTATTACCGGTCTTGAAAAACTATCCATCAATACAGGCCCCGATGGCCTCCCCCTGTTGCCTCTGCAGGATGTTTTCTCCCTGTTAAAACTGGCAGGCAGGGGAAATTCCATTCTGCCAAGTCAGAATATTTCCGAAATCCATATTAACGACAAGGGCGAGATGATTCTTTTCCTGTTGGACAGGGCTTTTCCGATTCACCTGGGGAAGGAAGGGAAAATATCAACCAGATATTACCGGTTGGTCAAGATACTCAGGGATCTCTACAAGAGCCGTGAATTTTCAAAAATTGCCTATATCCGCATGGATTACATGAAAGATACCATTCTGGTCGGCAAAACAGCATCCAAGAGTATACACCGAGGATAACAACGATGGAAAAAAAGGAGCGGGGAGAACTGATAGTTGGACTTGATGTCGGCACCACCAAGATCAGTGCGGTCATCGGCGAAGTTTTAGAAGACCGGATGGCTATAGTCGGCATAGGCACCCACCCTTCTATCGGTTTGAAAAAAGGGGTCGTTGTCAACATTGAGTCAACGGTGCATTCCATCCGCATGGCAGTCGAAGAAGCCGAGGAAATGGCCGGTTGTGAGATCGATACTGTCTGTGTCGGAATTGCCGGAAGCCATATCAAGGGATTCAACAGCCCGGGCATTGTCGGCATTAAGAACAGGGAAATACGGCAGGATGATATCGACCGGGTGATAGATGCAGCACGGGCTGTCAATATTTCACAGAATCAGCAGATCATCCATGTCCTGCCCCAGGAGTTCATGGTTGATGACCATACCGGCATCCAGGACCCTTTAGGCATGACCGGTGTCCGGCTGGTTACCAACGTCCATATTGTGACCGGTGATGCCACCTCGGTCCACAACCTGGTTATGTGCTGCAACAGAGCAGACCTGAAGGTGGCTGACATCGTCCTGGAATCCCTTGCTTCAGCCAATGCTGTTTTAAGCCGTGAAGAAATGGACCTTGGCGTTGCTCTTTTGGATATTGGCGGCGGTACCTCCGACCTGGCGATTTTTTCAGGTGGGACGATTAAACACACCTACGAGCTTGGCCTTGGCGGCAACAACCTGACCAATGACCTTTCCGTCGGCTTGCGTACGCCGTTCCAGGAAGCGGAACGGCTGAAAAATATTTACGGCAGTGCCCTTACCTCACTGATTGACGGTGACAATATCATAGAAGTTCCCACGGTTGGTGATCGAAAACCACGGCGCGTCAAACAGAAAATAATGGGAGAGATCCTTGAACCACGCATCGAAGAAATGTTGATCATCCTTAACCAGGAAATGATCGATTCCTCTTATAAGGACAGGCAGAATGCCGGTGTAGTGATATGCGGCGGCACCGCCTTGCTGGACAATATTGTCGATCTGGCCGAACAGATTTTTGATCTGCCGGTGCGCATTGGGTATCCCCGCAATATCAAAGAACTGCCGGAGAACATCAATAGTCCACAACAGGCCACCGGAGTCGGCTTGGTTTTATACGCCAGCCGTCATGCCTCGGGCAAAAAATACCGCGTTCCAGGCAAAAAGGCCCTGGGCGGAGTTGTTGGCTGGATGAAAAGCTGGTTCACCAATAACATGTGATGATTTTTATAAGAATGCTTTGCAAGCCTAGTGAAAATAATAAGGGTTAGTAATTCTAACAGACCATAAAATATTTAGAAGGGGGATCAAAATGGAGTTCCGAATAGCAGAAGAGACACTGGCAAGGATCAGGGTTGTAGGAGTCGGCGGCGGTGGAGGAAACGCTATTAACACCATGGTTGAAAACAGTCTGCGCGGCATTGAATTTATTGCGGCCAATACGGACATTCAGGCCCTTGAAAATTCCAAGGCGGATGTCTGTTTGCAGCTTGGGCCCAGTATTACCAGAGGCCTAGGCGCCGGGGCAGATCCTGAACGCGGCAAAGAGGCCGCCATTGAAAGTCTTGAGGAAATTCGCGAAGTTCTCAAGGGCGCCGACATGGTGTTTATCACCGCCGGCCTGGGTGGTGGGACCGGCACCGGTGGTGCCCCGGTGGTTGCCAAGGTCAGCAAGGAGATAGGTGCACTTACAGTAGCGGTGGTGACCAAACCTTTCTTTTTTGAAGCAAAAGCGAGAATGGAAAAGGCTGATGAAGGGTGGAAGGAACTTAAAAAACATGTTGATACCATCATCACCATACCCAATGACCGTCTGCTCACCATAATGCAGAAAGGCAGCAAACTCATGGATATGATGAAAAAGGCTGATGAAGTATTGCTGCAGGCTGTTAAGGGAATAACCGACCTGATCAACCTGCCCGGCCACATGAATGTTGACTTTGCCGATCTGCGTGCCGTCATGAAAGAGGTTGGTCCTGCCCTGATGGGCGCCGGAGTTGGAGTTGGTGAAAACCGGGCAATCGAGGCAGCCAAGCGGGCGATTGATAACCCGCTGCTCCAGGATGTCGGCATTGAGGGTGCCAAGGGCGTGCTTATCAATATTTCCGCCTCTGAAGATTCCCTGACCATGAATGAATTCATGGAAGCATCAAGTCTTATCCAGCAAAAGGCCCATGAGGATGCCAATATTATTGTCGGCGCCCTTTTTGATGACAGCCTGCAGGATGAGATGCGGGTTACGGTCATTGCCACCGGTGTTACGGGAATAGACGAAACAGCTGCCATCAACTGCCCGGCTCAGACTCTGGTTGCCAAAACCAACTCACCCGGCAAAGAGAGTCCAGTAGCGTCGTTTGACAGGACGGCTACCCCGTCGGTCAACAAGCTGCCCAGGTCAAGCTCCCGCCGTAATACTGGAACCGGCAGAAAACAGACCCTGCCATTGCCGAACTTTTTAGATGAGGCGGAATTGGAAACTCCGACCTACTTACGAAAGGCTGCTGACTGAAAAGCTGCTTGATTGTTTATCAAAGGAGAGTTTTAATGTTATATATTGCTTAGAATGTATCCTGTAAACTTACCCCCGACTGGATCTTCTTTAATTTATGAGCAGAAACTCTCCTCAGGCCTCTGGTAAAACCAACAGGCGCAGATATTTTGACAGAGAAACCGGCAGTGACAAGAAAAAATGGAAGGACAAACTTCCTGTCGCCCTGGTCTATCCAAACCATTACAACCTGGGCATGTCCAACCTTGGACTGCAGCTTGTTTACCGGTTGTTGAACCAGAACCCCGTTCTGGTCGCAGAAAGAATATTCCTGCCTGAACCAGGCAAAAAGCCCTTATCAATTGAATCCGGCAGACCTCTTGCCGACTTTCCCCTGCTGCTTTTTTCAATCAGTTTTGAACAGGACTATCAGAACCTCATAGAATTGCTGTATATGGCGGACCTACCCCCCCTTGCAGCAGACCGGGCAGGCGACAATCAAAAGATCGCAGCCCTCAGCAAAGGCGGCTTTCCTTTGGTAATTGCCGGTGGCGTGGCTACTTTCATTAACCCGGAACCGTTGGCACCATTTATCGACCTCTTTGTAATCGGTGAAGCGGAGCCGGTTCTGGGGCAGATCATGACGCAGATATCATCTGTTATTGATAGTCTGCCGAAAAACGAACTGCTGCTGAAGCTGGCCCAAAACCATACCTGCTGCTATGTTCCTGCCTTTTATCAGGTGGAATATGGAACTACCGGACAATTCCTGTCAATGGCCCCCAAGGCCGGCTATGGTGCAATACCGGATCGGATAAAAAAATCGACATTATCTTCGCCCGGTGAGTTTGCCGGACATTCAGAGATCATAACTCCGGATGCAGAATTTGCCGACCTGTACATGACTGAACTGGGCCGCGGCTGCAGCCGTGGCTGCCGCTTTTGCGCTGCCGGCTTCATTTACCGCCCGCCGCGTCTGTGGTCTGCAGATTCCATTATCAACAGTCTTGCCGAAAGACCTGAGAGAGCACGACGGGTCGGCCTTCTGGGCATGGAAATGGCACGCTCGGATAACCTGGCAAAAATAGCTGACTATTTACTTAAAGAATCCTGTTCTCTGTCATTTTCTTCCCTGCGGGCTGATGCCATAAGCCCATCACTCCTTCAACTGTTGTCGAAAAGTGACCTGAAGAGTGCGGCAATTGCACCTGATGGTGGCTCTGAGCGGTTGCGGCGGGTTATCAATAAAGGTATAACGGAAACCGATGTACTTGCAGCTGCCGAAAACCTCTTAAAATACGGCATCAAAAACCTTAAGCTCTATTTCATGATCGGCCTGCCCACAGAAAGCACAGATGATCTGGAAGAAATGGTCGGCTTGATAAAAAAAGTAAAGGAGAAAATGCTTCAACTGGGGCGTGCCAAAGGCAGATTGAGCAATTTATCCCTCAGTATAAACTGTTTTGTTCCCAAACCATGGACACCTTTCCAGTTTTTTCCCATGCAGCCGGTGCCTGCCCTGAAACAGAAACTCAAGTTTCTGCGAACCAGGTTGGCCGGCGAGGCAAACATCAAGTTTAAGAGTGAAAAACCGGAAAAAGCATTTTTTCAGGCCATACTGGCCCGTGGTGACCGGCGAATCGGCGATGTACTGCTGACCATGGTGCAAAAACGCTGCTCCTGGAAACAGGCATTTAAAATAGAAAAGTTAAACCCGGATGATTTTGCTCTACGGCAACGAAGCCCGGACGAGCTTTTTCCCTGGGAAATCATTGACCATAACATAGACCGTAAATATCTCTGGGCCGAATACCGCAAGGCCCTATCAGCCAAAACAACGGTGCCCTGTGATACTGCCAGGTGCAAACGCTGTGGAGTTTGTTGATGGTAAAAACCCCGCAAAAAATAGAACTGGATACTCTCAAACCTTTACGTTTAGTTAAGATTTTTTCTTTCACTGGTTTAGGGCTGGTTCTTATTTTCACCATGGTACTTGCATGGGTCATATCCAATTATGCCAAGAATGTTATGCTCGAGAGAAGCGAGACCTACTCCCTGCTGCTTGCTGAAAATCTTAACCGTCAGGTTTTCGTACAGTTTGTTCTGCCAACTGCCTTGCGCTACGGTGAAATTGCCCTGCGCAACCCCAACCAGTTCAAGCGGCTGGACACGGTTGTCCGCAACACCACCGAAGGATTAAAAGTTAACTCCGTGACCATCTTTGATTCTGTTGAGAATATCATTTCGTACAGCACTGTGCCTGAATCGGTCGGTAAACGTAATATCGGAGGTAAGGAGTATAAACGAGCATTAAACGGCTATAACAGCTCGCTCCTGGTCTCTACCGCTTCCCTCGCCAGTCTGCTGCCGGGGGCTGAGCCGATTTCCTGCAAACTCAAGACCTACATCCCATTCCGGCGGGAAAACCCGCTCAGCGAAAGAACTGACGATATTATGGGGGTTACTGAAATCGTCCAAGACCTTTCCGAAGATATGGAGACAATCTTAAGGCTGCAGTTAACCGTCATCATCCTCTCCATTTTAATTATGGGCACCCTTTTTATCATACTTCGTTATATAGTCAAAAAAGCGGATCAGGTGAACGAGGACCGGGCTCAGGAAAGACGCAGGTTGGAGGAAAAGCTGCACCACTCTGAACGGTTAGCCTCTTTGGGAGAAATGGTTGCGTCCGTATCACACGAAATAAAAAACCCGTTGGGGATTGTTCTCAGCACAGCTGATATCCTCAACAAAAGGCTTAAGAAGATTGCCCCGGGCAATGAACATCTTGCCGAGATTATCGTTACTGAAACGCGCCGGCTCGATGAGATTGTCAGGGAGTTCCTTGATTTTGCCAGGCCCCAATTGCCGCAATTGACCCGCACCTCCATTAATGAATTATTGGAGAAGATTACAGAGTTCATGCAGCCGGAATTTGCCAGAAGAAATATCAGGCTTGAAGCGCAGCTTGACAATTCAGTTGGTGATATGGACCTTGATCCGAACCTGCTTTACAGGGCATTTCTCAACCTGTTCATCAATGGATTACAGGCCATGCCGGAAGGCGGTACGATCACACTTACCAGCACCCCTTCGCCGAAAGATAAAAATGGCGTGGTGGTCACTATACAAGATACGGGAATAGGCATACCGGAAGACAAGAAGGGGTTAATTTTTACCCCATTTTACACGGACAAGAACCGTGGAACCGGCCTTGGTTTAGCCATTGCCAAAAATATCATTGAAGGGCATAACGGCACCATTACAGTTGACAGTGAAATTGGCCAGGGGTCAACTTTTACCATAACCCTGGCCATGGGCTAGATCATCAAAGCCAACATCTCCCGCACTGCCTGATCAAGGCCGACAAATATTGCCCTGGCCATAATGGCATGACCGATACTGAGTTCCTCGATTGTTTCCAGGGCGGCGACCCTGCTGATATTTACATAGTTGAGTCCATGACCGGCGTTAACCCGCAGGCCGCTTTCATACGCCTCCTGGGCCGCAGTTGTGATCAGCTCAAATTCCCGTTCCATTTCATCTTCATTCTCAGCGTCCGCGTAACACCCTGTATGGATCTCAACATAGGTAGCTCCTACCTTTTTTGATGCTTGAATCTGGCGGGAATCAGGATCAATAAACAGGCTGACAGGAATAGCGGCTTTTTCCATCCTGGCAATGACACTCTTTATTTTCTTTTGCTGGCCGGCCACATTCAAACCGCCTTCAGTGGTAAGCTCCTTTCTTTTTTCCGGCACCAGGGTAACCATATCGGGTTTCAAATCAAGGGCGAAATCGATAATCTCCGGGGCCGCTCCCATTTCTAAATTAAGCTTTGTCTGCACCGTCTGGCGCAGTAACCTGACATCACGATCCTGAATATGCCGCCGATCCTCGCGTAGATGTACAACAATGCCTTCGGCTCCGGCCAGTTCGCATATTCCTGCGGCAAGGACTGGATCAGGCTCTTTGATTCCGCGTGCCTCTCTTAACGTTGCTACATGATCAACATTTACTGCCAGCCTAATCATCTCCAGTCTCCTTTGCGTCCTTATTTTTGCTAATAACTGCTGCTCTTTTTTCAACATTATTTCAGCTTCACCGGTCGATCTCTCATGGTCATGTCCCAGAAGATGCAGCAAACCATGGACAAGCAGAGATGTCAGGTGCTGATGGATCGTCCGACCAGCCCTTTTCGCCTCACGGGCAGCAGTCTCAACCGAGATCACTATATCACCGAGAAGATTACCGGCCATTGCCGTATCCTGGCCTTCGGTCAACGAGAAGGCAAGCACATTGGTCGGCCCTTCCTTGCCTCTCCAGAGCCTGTTCAGGTCGGCAATCCGGGTATCTGCGACAAGCAGAATACTCAGTTCATAATCCGTTTTACCGGTCAGCCTGAGAAGCTGCTCAGCAGTGTTCCGGATATATGCATTATTAATCTGCGGACTCGATATTGGCAGGTCGAGGGATAAGAGTATTGGCATTTGGCAGCTTTACGAGCGGCAGGAGGCGGGGGATTCCGGTTTCCCTCACTTGCCCGCTGATTTCAGTTTTCCGGGTTTTCTTTTTCTTTCACCCTGCTTTTTTTCTTTTTTGGCATAGGCCCGGATAATCTCCTGGACCAGGGGATGACGGACCACGTCAACATCGGTAAAACTGGAAAAACAAACCCCCTTGATTTTCTTCAATAACCTGTACTTCATCTGAGGCTAACTCATCGGATGTAAGTTCCACCTCAATGGTTAGTTC
>PJEL010002498.1_pt1 | contig 16713 bp, 16 predicted proteins | sample 1853271 | NCBI WGS metagenome assembly PJEL01 (sample SAMN08108733, study PRJNA415343) | Invertebrate metagenome, whole genome shotgun sequencing project. | host: Globobulimina | place: Sweden: Gullmar Fjord | collected 2015-08
AGGTGTATATGGTTGGTCATCAAGCAAAATGCATGGATACGATGCCCAAATCTTTCAATACCTTCCTGAAGAAGTAAATAGAACTTAGTGCGGTCTTTTTTGGAGAAAAAAATATCCTGGCCATCATTACCACGCAGGATAACGTGATAATAAGCGCCAGGATAGTGGATACGAGGTTTACGAGCCATGGAAAACTATATCACTAAACACCCATTTGTCAAGCCTGACCCCATTTTCATTTTTACAAGTTAGCCAAGGTTCTTTCTCATCCCGGAGACGAGGGCTCTCAAGAAAGCATTGATGAGGAAGCAGCAAGTCGTACGGTTGTTAGTAGAAAATTATGGCTTAAATTCTGATTATGATTTCAGCAATATACATAAGCACGTGCCGGAAGCCTTAGAAAACAGAGGCCATGGAGGACTTGGAAAAAACCTCACACGGTTAAAAAAAGAGAGAAAAAAAGCAGATTATGATGATTATCTAAGCGGAAATATACAAAGTTTTACCATGAAAAATTTAAGATTAAGTGAAAAAATTATTGAAGGATTGAGCTGAAATATTTTCTCAAAATTAGATACACTCCAAGACCCAAACCGTTCTTATCGCAGCCAACCTCGCCATCATATGTCGGGGTCAGGCCTGACATTCTGACATTTGCTAATTTCTAACAAGTCCATATATCTATATTTAATCTTCCCTTTTCCGGTCATGCTGCAAATCTTGTATTTCTGTAATAAAAGCTCCACTTCCATCAAGACAACCCCTTATGTTTCCGGACATTGATCGCCTTCCATTCAAGGAGCGGTTGCCCTTGGATACACTTTTGAAGAATCGGGTCGTCGGTCAAAATAGTTGAGTCGACTTTTCCCTCATCGAGAAGCAGGTCAAGAAAAGCTCTTTCAGCATCAGTAAAAGGCAGTACCGCAGACAAAGCCTTCCTGCATTGTTCCACAAGACGGGCTCCAAATTCAGCGGGCGTCTCTTGTTCTGGAGAAATTTTAACCCGCAGGGTCGGAATCAACTGTCGGGTCAATTCTGCAGGGTCGCAATCCACGTCATTTACAGAAACAGTTCTCCTGTCTATGCGGTTCATTGCTCCATATATAACAAAAGCTATGCGCAACCGGTCATGATCGAGATTTTCCATCTGCAGAATTCTATAGCTATCAAAGGTATCTCTCGCCTGACCGCGTGCCAGTAATGCGGCCAGTTTACCCGCAGCCAATTCGTGAATATCAAGTACCGGTATTCCGGAAGCGTGCCAGGCTCCAACAGGATGGGAATCGGATATTTTGATCGGCCATAAAGGAACCCTGAACATGAAGTTGAGATCCACTTCAAGATTACCGGACTGGCCGGCAACACTCTGATAACGCAACAGCCATTTGCCACCGGCGTGCTCTTCCGGCATACGCCTGACAGTGAAGCCCTCCCGGGCAAAAACCGCTTGGAAAGCCTGCTCTATCTTTGGGCGTTCGGCCAGCATGGTTTTTCGGTCCTTGGCGCCAACATAGTTCAGGTCAATGTCAACGGAAAGCCGGGGAACGTCAAAGATGAAAAGATTCAGTGCGGTCCCGCCCTTGAGAACCAGCTTGCCTTTCAAGAATGGGTGGCTGTTGAGGGCATCGAGGAGTCCCAGCAGGTGTGCCACTTTCTCAAGAACATCCGGCCTGAAGCCTGTTAGTTCTGCCTGGGCGGTCAGCTTTTCCTGGGAGATTTTCACAGGATTTCCCCCCATCTTCTTTCAAGCAGTTCTACAGGCACAATCAGGTTCCAATCCGCCACCAGCCTGCCGGACTTTCGGCTGGCACTTTCCAGGTAATGAGGCTGCCGAGGCCGGTTATCACGAAGTGGTTCAAGATGTGAATTCTCAACCATCAGGGAGTCACGATGCTGTTCCAGAAAGAAGCCGACTTTGGCAGTTGTGGTCGCATTGTCGAGCAGAAGAGCATATTTCACCACCTTATCGAGATCAAAGAACTCAACCGACTCCAGGGAGCGCCATATTTCCTCCCAGCTTCCGGAAAGGGCCGGCCGGTCCAGAACATCAACCAGCGTCCTCTCCAGGGAGGCAACGGAAACTTCCAGGCCGGCACGGTCGACACTAACAACACCAAAACGTTCCTTCTTTGCCCGGCGAAGGGCCTCCGGAAATTTTACACCACGGAACACATGGGAGCGGAAGGTCATTGTTGAACCGGGACGTGACGCTGAATAGGTGAGATGCTCCCGTACGGAATAAGCACGGCCGTGGATTTCCAGTGCCGTATGGTATGACAGGACAGCATCCCTGGTCAATTTTGCAGCAACCAGAAAAGGGTCGACCGGGTATGAATCCGGATCGGCTCCTAATGGGATGACACCATACAATCCGCGCCGTATGAGAATGACGTGTCCTGTTTTTCTGTGGTATGCCAGGAGAGATTCCCTGGTTCTTGGGCCTGGTTTCCCTATTGCCGCCAAGTGTCTGTTCAGCTCTTCACTGGTGAATACCGGATGTTTACGGAAAAATTCTTCATGCTTCATGGTAATTCACTTGCTAAAAATTAGCTTAACCCACAATTATCTTATGTGTTAAATGTTTTTTTATCAAGGGAAAAATATACACGAAATTTGAAATTATTACACAAAACACATAATTTATTTATGGGTTTTAGGCACAAAGATCAAGAGCAACTCACCCCATGCATCATTTTTGCTCATTTCCAGTATTCTGCAGGAATAACCGAGCGGCTATGTTCGGTCACACCACCAGGTGCAGGTGATCAGATCAGGAGTACTTGGCCCGGTGGGGCCGTCGTGAACTGGACGCCCTGGACCAGATGGCAGCAGCCCCAGTTGTATTTGTTGCCAATTACAAATAGCGGATTTAATTTTTGGAAACAATGTAAACAATGTAAACATTGTAAACATGCCCAGCGACAACCAGGTTGACCGTATTAAAAAATACGAAAAGAGGGAGTGGGAGTCGAAATGAATCAAGCAAGAGCTGGATCAACAAAGTGACTGGTCCATTTGGGGTCAATCACCGCAAAGCCTTATATACACAGGGATAGACGCAAACCTAACAAACAATATTCCCGGTCATTGCCAGTCATTGAAAAGGGACTGCATTTCTGCAATCCCTTTAGTGGTGGTGCGCCTGGCAGGATTCGAACCTGCGGCCTACGGATTAGAAGTCCGTTGCTCTATCCAGCTGAGCTACAGGCGCAATTATATAGACAAGAATATTCCCAGGTATACATGCAAAGCCCGGGAAGGCCACTACTATAGTGGTCAGTCAATTAATCCGCAATCAAATTTTGTCAGCCTCGTAGATAGGGAACGAAGTGAGACTTCGAAAGCACTCTGCCGACAATTTTGGGCCCACGTACCCCACTCTTTAATAGGTGTATTTGAAAAATTGTGGCCTGAAATATGCATATACCTGAGGCAGAAAGAGCCTCAAGAGAAGCATGAGTCAATAAATTGAGGTAATAAACTTTGTCTGTTGCCAAAGTTTCCAGGAATAGTTAACCTGATATGGGTTTTTCGGGAGAAGTCCTGACAAACAAAAAGAGTATGTGGGGGAAAATAATGTTGCATATTGAGCTTCAATATCCAATTCATACGCTGGAGAACAAAGAGCTATTGCCGGCCGGGGCAATACTGACAGAAGAAACTCTCAGGAAAGTCATCAACTCAAACGGCAGGGCGCCATCGAAAAACATGTCGCTCATGCAGTTTAATACGGTACGGACTGATATTTTCGATTTTTTCAATAATCCGCCCTATAAAACGATCTTTGAAAACCATGAGGATACCGAGGATGTGCTGGCGGTCATGGATCAGGTTGTCCTGCCGCTGCCGGTCCTCGATTCACTTGAATATTTCAGGGAGTATGACTTTCATACCTACCGCCATATGTTGATGATCTTTGCCCTTTCCACCCTGTTGGCCAAGATACTGGTGCCTGATTATCAGCGGCGGATACACAATGCAACAGCAGGACCGTCACACGACCTTGGCAAAATCTGTGTGCCGATCGACGTGCTGCTGAAGCGTGATCCTCTTACCAGGGATGAACGTAATATCCTGTTTCAGCATCCCGTTGCCGGCTATGTATTGCTCTGCTATTACACGAAGGATATCAATGATTTCTCTGCCAAGGTGGCCAGAGATCATCATGAGCGCATGGATGGTTCCGGCTATGCCCGCGGCATAAGGCAGCACGATCCCCTGGTTGAGATTGTCGCTGTCAGTGATGTGTATGATGCCCTTATCTCACCACGACCCTACCGTCCAGTAACATTTGACAACCGGACCGCCCTGGAGGAGATCACCCTCATGGCGCAAAACGGCAAGATCACCTGGGAAGTTCTGCAGGCCCTGGTATCATTGAACCGCAAGGACAAGCCGAATTTTCGGGATTTTGAGGTGTCGCTGGAGAAACGCGGCACGCCGCCGCCGGATAACTTGTACGGAAAAACTGCGCCTCAATAGCAAGGCAATTTTACAGCTTAGGCTTTTTCTATCTCTTTCCAGGCCGGCCCTTTGGCGGTATCAACTACCTCAAAGCCCTTTTGGGCCAGTTCGTCCCGTACCGTATCGGCTTTTTCCCAGTCTTTGTTCTTTCTGGCCTCTTCCCGCTCTTCTATCAGTTTGTTGATTTCGGGGGCCAGCGGGCATTCCTTGAGCCGCAGAATGTTCAGTATGGTGTTGATTTTGTCAAAGGCCTCAAGGATGTAGCGCTTCTGTTCCAGGTCAAGCCTGCCTTCAGAAAGGATCGGGTTGGTCTTCTTGATAAAGTCAAATATGGCGCCAAAAGCCCTGGACATATTGAGGTCGTTTTCTAAAGCACCCCAGAAACGTTCCTCCATGTCTGACAGGAAGGCTGCCACCTTGGGGTGGGGCAGACCGGGAGGCAGGCAGAGCAATTTCTGGGTGAATCCATCCAGCCGCTTGAGATTTTTTCTGGCCTCGTCCAGCTTTTTATAGGAGAAATGCAGCGGCTTGCGATAATGGATCGACAGCAGTAAAAAGCGGGTTTCGCGTCCAGAGTAGCCCTTGCTGAGGAGATCTTTCAGGGTGAGGACATTATCGGCATCAGCCGACATTTTTCTACCTTCGACGAGCAACTGTGCCGAGTGGAGCCAGTAATTAGCCAGCTGTTTGCCGGTTATGGCCTCGGCTATGGCGATCTCGTTTTCATGGTGGGGAAAGATCAGGTCGCGGCCGCTGGTATGGATATCAATGGTATCGCCAAGGTAATGGGTAGACATGGCGGCACATTCAATGTGCCAGCCCGGCCGCACGTTACCCCACTCGGATTTATAAAAAATACCCTCTTTCAGTTCGTTCAGGGTGGAACGCTTCAGCAGGGTAAAATCCACCGGATTTTCCTTTTCATAATTGTCCAGGTCCACGGTCTTGCCGACCTGGATCTTGCTTAAGTCGGCCCCGGATAATTTTCCGTAGCGCTTGAATTTGGAAATATCAAAGTAAATGGAGCCGTGCTTCTCATAGGCATAGCCTTTATCGATCAGCTGGCCGGCCATATCGATCATGGCATCGACGTGCTGAGATGCCTTTGGGTAGCCGGTGGCCTCCTGCACACCGAGAGCAGCCATATCGGCCTTGAATTCCCGGATATAGGACTCGGTAAAATCGGTAAGCGGCTGGCCGGTTTTTTCTGCACCCTTGATGGTATTGTCATCCAGGTCGGTAAAATTCATATAAAAGTGAACATTGAAGCCCTTGCTGATCAAAACACGGTGGATCAGATCTGCAACAATAAAACGTCGGCAGTGCGACAGGTTGGCATGTTCATGGGCCGTTGGTCCACAGGCATAAAAAGTCACCTTCTTCTTGGTAAGCGGCCGGAAAATCTCTTTCTTTTTGGAGAGACTGTTGTAGAAGCGCAGCTGTGGTTCGGCTGCCGTGGCTTTTTCTTCATTCTGGGTGGTGAAAAGCGTGGTGCTGAGATATTTCTCGCCGCCATCCGGCAGGATCACCACTATGACGCCTTCCTTAATCTGATCAGCCCGGGTTAATGCCGCTACCATGGCAGCACCGGAACTCATGCCGACAAAAATTCCTTCCCGGTGGGCCAGGTCCCTGGACATTTTGAAGGCTTCGTCATCAGGTATATTGATAATCTGATAGGGCAGATTTTTGTCAAAGATCCCGGGCTTATAAGACTCTTTCATATTCTTGAGGCCCTGGAGCTTATGGCCCAGAAAAGGCTCAACAGCGGTAACCCTGACCTTCGGGTGGTTTTTCGAAAAGAACCTGCACAGACCCATGGCGGTCCCGGTGGTCCCCAGGGTGGAGATAACGTCGGTCACCTTGCCTTCTGTCTGCGCCCAGATCTCCGGCCCGGTGGTCCTGTAATGTACCTGCCAGTTTGCATCGCTGTTGAACTGGTCGGTCAGGAAGTAGCGGTCCGGGTGCTCTCTGGCCATGATATAGGCCTGCTCAATGGCTCCGTCGGTACTCCTCTTGGCCGGGGTGAGCACAATTTCCACACCATAGGCTTCCATGATCTTGCGCCGCTCAATACTGGCTGACTCGGGCATAACCAGCTGGCACTTGTAGCCTTTGACCGCGCAGACCATGGCCAGCCCTATGCCGGTATTGCCGCTGGTTGCCTCCAGGACAATTTTGTCCGGGGTCAAGGCGCCGCTCTGTTCGGCGGCTTCAATCATGGACAGGGCGATACGGTCTTTGACCGACCCGCCGGGGTTGAAGGATTCGAGCTTGGCGTATATCTTAATCTTCTTAGACGAATGGAGACGGTTTATCAATACCAGGGGAGTATTACCGATCCGGTCTAAAATGTTATTGTATGCCATAATCTATACATCCTAAAAAAAATTAATCAAAACGGAGAGATTGCTTTTAAATCCGTTTTGAGAATGGTAAAGCTGTCTATACAATTGCCCCGGCAATATTGTTTAGCGTTCATGAGACAATAAACCAGGCATTCTATGGAAAATAAAAATTGCGTGCCAGAATAATGGGTAATTCCAGATGATTCAAGGTCAATTTAATGAAAGGGGTTATGCAGGATAAATAATCAGCGTATTGGAACTTTGTTGCGGGATGTTCCTCTACAGGATTGACAACCCGGCAAGAAGGCAAACAAAAGGAACCGGAACAGTTATGGAAGAAATAATTACACTGGCGCATGGCAGCGGTGGCAGGGCGAGCCACCAGTTGATTGAAAAGATGTTTGTTGCCGCCTTTGGCAGCGCCGCCCTCCTGCCCATGGAGGACTGTGCGGTATTGAAGGCCGGCGGCGAGCAGCTGGCATTTACCACCGATTCCTTTGTGGTTGACCCCATTTTTTTCCCGGGTGGCGATATCGGCAAGCTTGCCATACATGGGACAGTTAATGACCTGGCCATGCGGGGCGCCAAGCCGAGATTTTTGTCAGTCGGGATGATCCTTGAAGAGGGTTTTCCTATAAAGGATCTTAAAAAAATCGTGCAATCCCTGAAACAGGGCGCCGACCATGCCGGGGTTGAAATAGTGACAGGGGATACCAAGGTCGTCCAGTCAGGTAAAGCTGACAAGATTTTTATCAATACCACGGGTATCGGCCTGTTTGATCGCCAGGTAGATATTTCAGCGCAGAACGGCAGGCCCGGCGACCAGGTCATCCTCAGCGGTACTATGGCTGATCATGGCGCCACTATTCTCTGCCAGCGCGAGGGGTTACAGATCAGCGGCGATTTTAAAAGCGATTCCGCACCGCTCAACCACATGGTTGCCGCAATGCTCCAACAGCATGCCGGCAGTATCCATGTTTTGCGTGATCCGACCAGGGGCGGCGTCGGTACCACCTTAAACGAACTGGCTGTCTCGTCCAGGGTCGGCATCCGGATACGGGAAAAAGATTTACCGGTGCGGGGAGATGTACAGGGAGCCTGTGAATTGCTTGGCCTTGATCCTCTCTACCTGGCCAACGAGGGAAAACTCCTGGCCTTTGTGGAGAGATCAGCAGCAGCAGAGGTACTGGAGTTGATCCGGAATCTGGAGTATGGAGAGGACGCCTGTATTATCGGCGAAGTGGTTGCCGAACATGCCGGACAGGTTATCATGGAAACTGCTATAGGTGCCACCCGGGTCGTCGATATGCTGCATGGGGAGCCCCTCCCCCGCATCTGCTAATTTACGGAATGAGATTGCTTGATCTGCGGTGTCATCAGATATTCGGCATAGGTTCCTATAGCCGAACATCTTCTTCCGTGCATCTCCAGCAATCTCATTCCGTAAATAGTTGTTTTTTATTGAAAAATTTTCGTCATGCAGTTCTGGCGATGAATATCAGGCGACAAAAAGTTTGATGGTTGTTAAAAAGATATTGGTTGCCAGGCAGATCTTTGCACTAATACAACCAATCTTCAATTTTCAATCTTCATTCTTCAATTTTTGGTCTTCTTTTTTCCTGCAATTTAAGCCACAAACTCTTTAGCGAAGCCTTGGTCTCTTCGTCTTTCAGCGAGCCGATAAGATTGTCAAATTCCCGCTCCCTGTTTTTGTCGATGACAGGTTTGGGTTCTTGGGGGTTTGCTGTGGGGCCTTTTGGAGGCCCTTTCAGGGAACTGTCAAGTTGGAAGTGGATATCCGTAAATTTTGCGCCGGATAAACGCTGATTGATCTTTTCCAGCAGCAGCATTTTCTGCAGGTGTAGCTGCTGCATCCAGACAGAATCAGCCACCTTTACCCATAAAACATTGGTGCGGATCAAGGAAGGTTGGGCAACGGCACTGATTTCACTGCCCACAGTTTTATCCCAGAAATTAAAAACACTATGCAATTCCAGGCGGTTGTGCCATTTTTTATCTTTAAAAAAAACGGCGAGCAGCTGGCTCATGTCTAAAGGTCTGCCCGGCTTATCTCGTTTTTCGATGCTGGTCATGGAGGTTGCACGATGCTGAGGGACAGCATCCTATTCATCACTGCTGGAGGGCCCCAGATCTGTTACGACCCGGTTTCTGCCGGTATTTTTCGCCTTGTAAAGGGCCTTATCCGCTTTTCTCACCAGTGTGGCAATATCCTGCGTTAATTTTTCGCCTTCATTGCGCTCAAACTTGGCCAGGCCAATACTCAGGCCGGTCAATGGCAGTTTTTTGTCATTGAATTTTTCGAGGATACGTTTTGCTGTCATGCAGGCCTGTTTTTGAGAAACCTGGGAAAGAATAACGCAAAACTCGTCACCACCGTAGCGGAAGGGCCAGTCAACGTCCTCCCTGATGCAGCTGTTGAGGATAGAGCCAACGGTTGCCAGGAGCTTGTCACCGGCCGGATGGCCATACTTGTCATTCAGGTCCTTCAGGTTATCCACATCGATGAGTGCCAGGAAGAGGTTATGTTTCTGGCGGTGGGCGCGGCGGACTTCCTTGATGATCATGTCATCAAAGTGACGCCGGTTATAAAGACCGGTCAGGCCATCGGAAATAGACAGGTGTTCAAGCTGGCGCATCAACTCGATCTCACGGATTATCCGGTTGATTTTTGCCTCCAGTTCATCCGGGTTAAACGGTTTAGAAATAAAATCGCAGGCACCGGCATTAATTACGTCGGTGTAGGTAAAGGTACGGTCATAACCGGTAACTACCATTACCTTGGTATCCGGATAGTTATTGTGGATATGGCGCAGCAGTTCCATGCCGTCCATATTGGGCATCATCATATCGGTAAGAACTATGTTGAAGTAAGTCTGCTTTAACTTCTCCACCGCCTCTAAGCCATCTGTGGCGGTTTCGTATTCAAAACCGAAGACAGCAATGAAGTCCCCAAGGACATCAAGAACTGCCGGATCATCATCAACAAGCAGTATTTTTTGTGGACCATTAGCCATGGGTTTGTCTCTTTCTGTAGCTAAAATAATCTGCCAGGATTGCGGCGTGGTCAAAGGCCAGGCCGGGAAGAGTGGTTTCCGTGAATATTTTTGCCTGGCCGGCATCGTCTCCGGCAATGGGAGGCCCATCGGCACTGGCAACAAAAACAGTTGAGATTGTATGGTGCCTGGGGTCACGGCCTGGGTCTGAATATGTGTGAAACTGGTTGGTTAATTCCACGTGCAGTCCGGTTTCTTCCAGGGCTTCACGGACAGCTGCCTGTTCCAATGATTCACCGTAATCAACAAAACCTCCTGGTATTGCCCAGCCAAAAGGCTTGTTTTTTCTCTCTATGAGAACGAGACCGCCCATTGTCTCAATTATGATATCCACTGTCGGCAGGGGATTTTTGTAGTGTTCGAAGTGATGACCGCATTGTGGACATTCCATTGCAGGGGCTCCCATGGATAACAAATAATCTACCGGAAAAGTGGAACGGACTGAAATCATTACCATAGTTATGAGAAAGTGTAAATAGTCAGCTTTCCATAACCGCAATTATCGCTTGCCGGCCAGCGGTGGAATTTGTCAAGGATTCAGGGTGTCATTCGAAGCAGAGTCCATGGATGGCCTGCCAGTTGTCAACGGTCTGCAGGTCATGTTCATGACGGTTCCAGGGCTGGTTGAATACCAGCGGCGTAATGCCCACATCGGCGAGCATCACGCAGGTCTGCAACCGGTCATCGACAAAGTACTCGAGTCCCAGTTGTTTAATGTAGCCTGCCTTATTATCATGCTCGCCCATGGCGACCAGCCGCATATCATCATAGACCGGTGGTTTTAAAAAGTGCTGCAGCCACAAGGCGATGGGTTCCTTGTCAGGGCGCGCGGTGACAAAGGTCAAGGGTGCCTGCCGGGCAAATTTATGTAACACATCCATGGAGTCTTCCATGGGTTGGAGACCGGAACGTAAGGGTTCATCAAGCAAACGGCTAAATATCTCATCGACAATCCGGAGTTCAATATCAAGGCAGTCCTCCACCTCGAACCTGGTAATGTCTTCCAGGGAAAGAGAGTTTATACCGTATTTTTCGCGGGCAATGCGTAAAAAAGCACCGGCTGTATCAGCGACAACACCGTCAATATCAAAGCCGATCACACCGGGATGGATTTTCTGCATTAAGCTTTTGCTGTTATTTTTTTTCATCAAAACATTTTACTCAATAGAATAATTTTTTTCTATTTCTTTTACCCTGCTCACCAGTTCTTCATTAACCGGCACAGGGATATGCAGCTCATTTGCTGCTTGGACTATTGCACCATTGATGGAGTCAATTTCAGTAGGCCGCCCGTTTCTCACATCCTGGAGCATGGAAGAGATGTTGGCGCCGGTCTGTTTGCAGACCTCTAGGGTTACGGCAACAGGATCAGAGGGGACCTGTATGGACCGGGCCCGGGCTATGGTTTCAGCTTCCCGGACAGCATCAGAGAGTTGTTTTCTGGTGGCAGCTGACTCCAGGAGTGCCCCGTTCGGACAGTTATGGATGGCGGTCAAGGCGTTAATGCCGACATTAACCAGCAGCTTGGCCCAGACAAAGTCAATAATGTTTTCAGCTATGCTGGTTTCAATGTCCGCGCCGTTCAACAGGTCGCAGACCTCCTGGAGAAGAACTGCCTGGCGATCTGTACTGTTCAGTAAGCCGAGCCGGGTAATACCGTTACCAGCGTGCCGGACATGGCCGGTATCCACCAGATTTGCCCCCTGGGCAGTGACACCAAGGGCAATCATCGGCGGCTCCTTGTGGGTCTGCAGAATTTCCAGGTGGCCGATGCCGTTTTGCAGGGTGATCAGCAGGGTGTCGCCACCAGCAATAGTTTTGGCAGCCCTCAGTCCGTCTGCAACATCAAGGGACTTAACACACAGGAAGATGACATCTGCCTGTCCGATCTCTCCGGGGTCAACAGTTGCATTGATCCGGCAATAAAATTCCCGGCCGTCCTCTTCCATGGTGAGGCCATTTTCTATCAGTTGCCGGACCCGTTCAGGCTTGTGGTCCAGGATCCATATATCAGGGGGAGTTGCTGTATTGCTGCGCAGGGAAAGTGTGGATGCCAACAGGCAGCCCAGGGCACCGGGGCCTATTATGACGACCTTCATATTCGTACCGGGCGTTAGGTGCTAAAAAAAGCGGAAAAAAAAGGGGCCCCGTGTCAAGCGGGACCCCTGGACAATTTCTTGATTATTGATTTAATTTTGCTTCTTCAATAATGACCTTGTAGGAGTAACCGGAACCGAAGTCCTTGTTAGCGGTAAGGACACCTTCCATGGTAATGATATCCATGTCAGCCTCAGTTTCGATATCTGTAGTAATAACCAGGTCATGGGTGTTGTCAGCAGGATTGCCTGTACCATCCTGGATATGTATCCAGTTGCGGCCCATGATACGTGGTGACACCTTCATGATCTTGCCTTTCACCACCACGGTCTGGCCGTTCAGCTCGGCAGCCTTGGAAAATATCTCTTCAACGGTATAACTGTTTTCACCGGGGGCTTTTTCCACTTTGATCTCGGCAAAGGGAACGACCGCTTTTGAGCTGCCGCCTGTCATGCCTGGCGCAGTTGGAGCCGCAGTTCCTTCAGAGGAGAGGGCCTGGGAAAATGAGGCCTGTCCTTCGCCGGTTGTCTGGGCTGGAGGCATGCCTGGCGCAGTTGTACCTTTACCAACCAGGCCGCTGGAAAAAACGATTTCAGGAAAGGTGCGGTCAAGGGTCTTGCTGAAAAAATTCTGCATTACCATGCCGTCTATGAAGGCTATTTCCTCTCCGACTTCAACCTTGGTTTGATTAACAGCTATCCATATGTCGCCGGCTTCAGTCTGGACGTTAAGATAGGAATAACCGGAAGCCTCCATGGTCTCCAGAACCTTACCGGTCACCGGAGCAGCAGCAGGAGCTGCCGCCGTCCCAGGGCCGGGGGCCTGCTGGACGGCTTGTGTTGTGGTTGGTTCCGGTGCCTTCTCCTGGCTGCAGGCTGTCAAACCTAAGATAAGCGCCAAACTGCAGCACAATGATATGAATTTAGTCATGCAACTAACCTCCTAATAATTTATTGATTTCATATAAACATCAGTAACAATAAGATTTGAACCCACAGATAACAAGGGGCAGAGTATAAATAATAATTTAGCTTTCAGCAACACCCTCTTTTCAAATACAGCTTTTGTTTTTTGGCGGCTGTATTTGAACCAGAAATTCTTCAAGAGCATCAGCCCATACTTCATAACCCTGCAGGCTTAAATGGACGCTATCCGGTTCGAAACAGGCCGGATTTTGCTTGGAGTCCCGGCCAAGAAAGAGAGGGTAGATATCCAGGTAGTGGACTGCCAGGTTCTGTGATATCTCTTTGAGTCTTTTGTTGACACGGGGAACTGCGTCGCCAAGCCAGAAGAGCTCGATGGGCAGCAGACTTACCATGACGATTGTTGTCCCAGGACAGGCATCCTGCAGCTGTTCGATGATTTTTTCATAGGTGAAGAGAAAGCCGTAGTCCTCCATGGCAATGTTGTTGGTACCGGTCATGATCATTATAAGGTCGGGTGCTTCGTACCGTTTTATTATGCCAGACAGCCTGGCAGCAAGTCCTTCGGCGGTTTCTCCCGCCTGCCCGAAGTTGATAACCTGTTGGTCCGGAAACCGGTTCTGCCAGTTGAAAAACTCAACCAGTGAATCACCTATGAAGAGATACTGTTGTTTTGGCATGCTATTTTTCAGAAATGAGGACCACAGCCCCCATGGGCGCTACCATGATGTCCTTGCTGCCTGGCAGCAGATCAGCAGCAGACTCCTCCTGGATATCCATGGGCGATGGAGCAGCGGTATCGATTATTTTCTTCCAGCGCCGGTTTTTACTTAACCCGGGTGCCTCAAACACAGCGGTTTCAGTTTGATCGCCGTTTAACATCACAAAAAAGTCATTATCCTGTTCATCTGTCTCCCTGCCGTTGCCGTCCAGCATAAAGGCCAGAACATGGGAAGATGGAGACCAGTCCTGCTGGCCAGGGCGATGGGACTGCCAGCGTATTTCATGGAACAGTTCATGCCCCGGCTCCGGAAAGAAATCGGTCCGCCTGAAAACCGGGTGGTTTTTTCTTAAGCTGATTAAAAGACTGAAAAACCGGAAAAGATCGCTGTTTTTTTTCTTAAGATCCCAGTCTATCCAGCTGGTGGGATTGTCCTGGCAGTAGGCGTTGTTATTGCCCTTCTGGGTGCGGCTGAACTCATCCCCGGCCAGCAGCATGGGGACCCCTTGCGAAATCATCAGAATGACCGCCAGGCTTCGCATCCGCCGACTCCGCAGCCGGTTGATCTGCGGCTCGGCTGTGTCTCCCTCGACGCCTGAGTTCCAGCTGATGTTGTGGTCGGAGCCGTCCCGGTTGTCTTCGCCGTTTTCCTGGTTATGTTTATCGTCGTAACTCACCAGGTCGGCGAGGGTGAAGCCATCATGGCTGGTAATAAAATTGATGGAGTTACAGGGTCTTCGGCTGCTCTGCTGGAACAGGTCTGAGCTGCCGGCAATGCGGGTGGCCAGTGCGGCAATGGTGTTATCCTTACCGCACATGAACGCCCTGACATCGTCGCGGAACTTGCCATTCCACTCGGCCCAGCGCCGGCTAGTTGAAAAGCTGCCCACCTGGTATAAACCTGCGGCATCCCAGGCCTCGGCGATGATTTTCGTGTGGGACAGGACAGGGTCCTCGGAAATCATTTCCACCATGGGTGGATTACTTAACACCTCGCCATTCTGATCACGGCCAAGGATGGAGGCTAGGTCAAAGCGAAAGCCGTCCACATGCATCTCAATAACCCAGAAATGCAGACATTTAATGATCAGTTGCCTGACAATCGGATGGTTGCAATTCAACGTGTTGCCGCAACCGGAAAAATTGAGAAATTCTCTGGTCTGCTGGTCAAGCAGGTAGTAAATGGGATTGTCCAGCCCCCGGAAGCTTATAATCGGGCCATCAATGCCCCCCTCGGCGGTATGATTAAAGACCACATCCAGGATCACCTCGATGCCGGCTTGGTGGAGGGCCCTGACCATTTCCTTGAATTCCAGTACCTGGTTGCCGTTTTTGTTGTCCGCTGCATAGGAAGCCTTGGGCGCACAGAATGCCATGGGGCTGTAACCCCAGAAGTTTGTCAGAGTCTTCCTGGTCAAGGGGTTTATATTGATATTTTCATTTTCATTGAATTCCATTATGGGCATCAATTCCACGGCGGTTATGCCCAGTTCCTTTAAATAGGGTATTTTTTCAATAACTCCGGCAAAGGTACCCGGCGATTTTACGCCGGAACTGATTTGGCGGGTAAAGCCGCGGACATGCATTTCATAGATGATTGAATCCTTGAGGGGGATATTCAGCGGCCGGTCGCCCTGCCAGTCGAAATGGTCATCGACGACCAGGCAGCGCCGCTTGAAACCGGCCTGTTTTGCTGATCGGCCATTCCAGGTTTCACCGCCCGCCAGAGCCCGGGCATACGGGTCAAGCAGCAGGGTTTCTTCATTGAAATAATGGCCTTCTCCCCTGAGGTCATGAGGGCCTCTCATGCGGTAGCAGTACTGCAGGTCATGTTTCCTGGTGCGTAACAGTATATGCCAAATGTCTCCTGTCTTATTATGTTCGGGATCCAGGGTAATTTCTACCAGCGGGGTACCGGCCCGGTTAAACAAAACAAGCACGACTTTTTCTGCATGGCGTGAAAAAATGGCAAAGTTAATGCCGCTTGGAGTGATTATCGCTCCAAGCGGCATGGGAGAGCCGGGTTGGATATCAAACTTTTTGGACGAAGGCTTGGTTTTTTTCATGCTTGTTATAATCCTGCCAGGGGCGATTAATGACAAATAATATATTAAGCTTATTGGCAAATTAGCCTGATTGCAAGAGAAGTTTAGCAGCTTACAGATATCTGAAAAGTTTCATTTGTTTTACCGTAGAAAAAGGAAAGAAAGTAATTATTTGAGGGTAAAACATACAAAAAAGTTTAATATTCAGCGTAAAGTACATAATTTTAAAATACATAAAAATGATTCCGGGATGGGAAAAGACTTGCTTCTCTTTCGCTGATAATCTAGTTTACCTGATATTCATTCTCGTTAAGTAGTTTTTGTATGATAAGAAAATAACTATATATAATAAAAAGGAAAAAATATGAGTTTTTTAAAAATGCTGGGAATTGACCCTACAAAAGCCTCAATAGACTGGGAGCTGAAGCCGGCAGATACCTTTGGGATGTTTGAAAGCTGGGGAGGCAAGGAACGGGTACGCCACAAGAGTGAACGGTTTTATTATTTCTATATAGATAACTGGCAGCCGCCGGCCCGTCTGTACCTTATGGAAAGAGGCATCAAGTATGCCAGAATCATGGCCCGGATCGAGGCGCCCCAGGAAAAAATAGACAGCTGTATAGCCCTTCAGGGGAAGGCAACCACCCTGGATGCCAGTTATGCCATTGATGATGACATGCGCAACTGGCTGCAGGAAAATGTAGTTGACAGTAAAGACAACTCCCTGGTCATTCCTATTGAAACTGGGCCTGAGGATGATTTCCTGCAAGCAGTCCTGCCAACCCTGTCAGACCCTCTGCCGGCTTTGCAGACTAAAACCTTGCGCAGCGAATCAAAGGCCTTTAAGGAAACAGAGATTGAAGGTGAAATTCAACGATCTGCTCTGTTTGAGCGGCGCTACAACCCTGATGCTGGAGCTGAAAAGTATCTGGTGGACAATGGCGACCAGCTGACTGTTTCGGATATGGCAACCAACCTTATGTGGGAGCGCGGCGGCAGCGATATTAACTCGATACGAACCATTCACCAGGTCAAGGACTT
>PJEL010002500.1_pt1 | contig 16707 bp, 16 predicted proteins | sample 1853271 | NCBI WGS metagenome assembly PJEL01 (sample SAMN08108733, study PRJNA415343) | Invertebrate metagenome, whole genome shotgun sequencing project. | host: Globobulimina | place: Sweden: Gullmar Fjord | collected 2015-08
TCTGATGAGTCCAAAGCAAGGCTGGTGTAGGCTGCACGTCCAGCAGAGAAACCAGGACTGCCCACATTCACCCAGCTGGAGCCATTAAATGTCATAACTGTGGCTTTGTCCGCAAATCCACCATCCACGTAGGCAATGTATGGCGTGTCTGATGAGTCCAAAGCAAGGCTGGTGTAGGCTGCACGTCCAGCAGAGAAACCAGGACTGCCCACATTCACCCAGCTGGAGCCATTAAATATCATAACTGTGGCTTTGTCAGAATATGCACCATCCTCGTAGGCCACGTATGGCGTGTCTGATGAGTCCAAAGCAAGGCTGGTGTAGGCTGCACGTCCAGCAGAGAAACCGGGACTGCCCACATTCACCCAGCTGGAGCCATTAAACGTCATAACTGTGGCTTTGGACACATTCGAAGCATATCCTTCCTCCTGAAAGGCCACATATGGCGTGTCTGATGAATCCAAAGCAAGGCTGGTGTACTGCACACTTCCAGCAGAGAAACCAGGACTGCCAACATACGACCAAGTCACATATGGCAGCTTTGTCCTGCCCACAAAGGGACCTTGGCACACTCTCCCGCTTTTGATCGCCGACAAAACATAGCACCAGAACGTTGTATTGGAATCCAAGCCCGTCACGGTCGCTGTCACGTACGACAACGCGTCAGGCAGCACACCAGACACTAGCTCTCCCTCGCTGTCAGCCAGGCATGTGGAGTTCTCTGCAGTGCACTTGACCTCGAATTCGTACGGAAGCAAGTTTGGTCCGGTATAGAAGCCTATAATGAACAAAGACAGGTCATGGGAGTAAACATCTACGCCATGCAGCCTCATGAGACTCAATGCAACGACTGTAACAATATCGCGTACCAACTGTCAGACTGTCAAAAGTTGAATTTTCAACGAGAAGCGCCGGCTTCCTCACACCCAGAAACAAACGATCCTCATTATCTGCATGATCAAATGATTTTTGTAGTACGTAGATCAGAAAATACGTTGAAACAGAGACGTCTTGGGGAGATGAACACGACAAGATCGTCAGTTCCATAAAAAGTCAACAACGGGCCAGCGGGCAGCCTTTGCGAATAGAACCCCCAAAATTTGCCTCATGATTGCCACTATGAAATGATTCTCAAACATCTCTTGTCATGTACACATACCGGTGGGCTCCTGACGAGCGTGGCAGCTGCTGCGTGCTAACAGGGCCAACAACCCCAGCACGAGACTGTACCAGTGCGGGCACCGATTTTGTCTGGCAAAATATGACATCATATATGTAGTAAGTATATTCTTTTGGAGTCTGCCAACAGTGGAACTGGCACATGAATGTGAAGGTCGTTGCCAAGAGATCTATATCTGTCTATATAGATCTATAGACACATCATGATGTAATCCATCACAATCATCTGGTAATGTAATTCAAGCAGATGTCACGACAACCATCAAAAGTCAAGGACGTGCATTGTACATGCAATGTTGGAGAAGACCAATGCAACGGATGAACGCCACTCTGTTGTCGGACATCCAGATGGAATCAAGATGGATATTCCAGGCCATCCATTTCCTCTTCTACTGACCCTATTGCGTAGTAGCCCTCGTGCTAGGATCTTGAAGACCACCATATGGTGTGTGGTTCTACATGATGATATATGTAGAAACACAGAGGTGTGGTGTATCCCATCATCACCCAACCACCACCACTTCCCCATGCATGGGGGCATCCGTGCCGCTGAGCAAAGCCAAGAAATACATCCAAGGAGAAAAAAGAGGAGGACGTGTCCACGATCACATTAAAAATACTAATATACCATTGTAATAGTACTTGAACTACATACATGGGACTCTCTGGTGGAGCGATAGCAGGTATGTCTGTGTGAGCATTCAACCAATCCTTGTCCCACGACATGGTGTCATATTGATTCCCAATTCGGTGGTATATAAAGTTGTATTGATTAATTGAAAACAGGTATTGTCATCGGCTCGTGCGTTGTCTTGATAGGAATTGTCATCGTCATGTGTTGGGTACTCTCGGGGTCAAAGCGTGGAGAGAAGCGACAGAAATCAACAGTGCAAGGTTCTACGAATACTAGTGTGGAGAATGGACAGAGTAGGGCGTCCTTGGGAAGATCTGTCAGCGTTGCAGATGGCAAAGACCATTTCTTCAAAAACCTCATTCCATCCTTTGTCAAAAGGGGTGGTGATGCATAAGTAACCACTGATATCTTGTCGTACAAAAAAAAATAGTAGGGTATATAGTATGTTCTAGAGTATCATATTCTACAACATGATGCCTACCTGGTCATACGTGTCTTGACAAATTCCACCACCTTGATGCTATCAACACCCAAGGCTACCTGGAGTGTCACGTACTCGTCCCACGCGTTGCTTCCGATCCAAGAACGTTCCAACCTATCTAGAATAGTGTGTCCTTTCGCAGGTCCATCTGTAACCACGAGAACTTTACCAGCATGCCATTCAAAATATTCTGGGTGCACCACAGCTGTAAATGCTGCTGCATCGTGTAAATAGATACCATCCATCTTGTACGAATTTCTATGATACTGCAAGTAAAACTGAGAAATATCATGGAGAAACGTCCCGTGTTTCCCTTGTCCTTTCAGATTGTCCAGGTCCTCAGCCGTCATGATACATCTATGGGTTACATCCAATCCTATCAAAAGGCACTTGCTGACCCTAGAAAACACAATGTTTGCTGCATCTGGATCACCAAATATATTAGCTTCTGCTGCAGGATTTACATTACCATTCAAGGTGATGCTGCCACCAAGCACAATGATGCGGTTGAGCTTGAGTTGCAGGGATGGATCAAGCTGGAGAGCCAAGGCAATATTGGTCAATGCTGCAAGAGCGAGAATGACCACCTCTCCAGGATGCTCATCTACGACTCGCACAATAAATTCAGCAGCTGATCCATGTTCTGGATCTCCGACAGCGTGCTTTTGTGACGTGTTACCGAAACCATCACTCCCATGTACAAAATCTGCTATTCGTTCTTTTGAAGCACCACACAAGGACGTCTTGGATCCTCGATACACAGGAACGTCAGGACGTCCCGCCCGATTTCTCAGAAATATTGCATTTCTAGTAGCCATATCGGTGGGCACATTGCCATACATCGTGGTGAGACCGAGTATCTCAACCTCCTCACTGTTAAAGGCCGAAAGGATTGCCATGCTATCATCTGCAGATGAAACATGAATACATTCCTGATGTAAAAAATCCACCAAAACGTGTCGTATAGCACATTGTGTGTGACAGAAAGAACGTCACGTACCAATACCAGGATCGGTATCAATGATGAGCTTTACCCTAGACATGTGGCAGAGATTCTGCTCTGCAGAATCAGAGAGATGAATGCATTATTATTATGTTCTATATATATTATTATTATACGTAATGTAATACATTAAAAAACATAAATCAAAGGCTACACTCATTAGTATAGACAAAGTCCCTGATGTCATCCAAGGCAGCCTTGCCTTTTCCTCGACATACAATCTCTCCATCTCGAATGACCAAGAATGTAGGAGACGACCTGACATCCATTGCCAATGCACAATCTTTATTTGGCATTGTCAATGCAAACTGAAACATCCGTACCAATCTACCCTGTCCCTGCACGAGATCCTCTTCCCATGTTGCCATGATTGGCTTGGCTTGTTTACATGGCATGCATTTCGTGGTGTAGCAAATCACAACGTTCAATTGTTTGCTCGGCTGATTTCCTAGTACGTTCCAGAAGGATTCTCCATGCAATTCCTCAAATTCTATAGAAGGAGGAGGAGTACCATCCGAGATGGTCTCTGGCTGGGCAGGGCAACACGTCCACATGTGTCGACCACCCAGGGATTGCCCTCGGTACGCAGTATACAGTACATTCATAGTATATCTACGAATTGAAAATGTATGTCTTTGAATCCCTCTCTGCCGGGAGAGAGACTGTCCTGGTGTTATTGTTATTGTTGTTGGTGCTGCCATGACATGTCAATGCTGCAAGAAGAATGTATACTAGTAGTAGTAGTAGTAGTAGTATATTGGATTGATGATCTCCTATATATATACTAGTAGTATAAAAGCTATAAAAAACAAACACCAGGGTTCATCATCATCATATTACATACAAAGTATAATCTAATTCATTCAATATCCGACATCATCATCATCTCATGCCATGGCGTCATCAATCATGTCCCTCAGTGCAGGTGTTTTATTTCCTACAATCCTACCAACCTCTTGTCCATCTTTATACACAATCAGAGTAGGTACACTTTTAATACCTAATTCTTTACCAACTGGAGCATTCTTCTTACTCGCTTCAAACTTTCTGAAGGACACACTGCCTTGCAACTCTTCTGCCCAGTCACACAGGGTTGGCTTCATCAGTTTACATGGACCACACCATTGTGTGTAAAAGTCCATCACCAACACACGTCCATCAGAAGAAAGATCCTTCACCACATCCCAGTATTCCTCTAATTCCACTTCTGGCAGATCCCTCGTATCAACAGCATCCTGTGATGCCTCTGCTCTTGGTACCGACTCACTTGCCTGTTTGAGGGTCGAGGCAAGACCTTGACGGAACTCTTCCATCTTTTGCAGTTCATCATCATGTGTACCAAATATTCTTGATCTTGTGAAACGATCAAGAGGCATGTGGGATCGTCTTTGTACCCCTGTCGTCACCAGTGTCATTCTGTGAGAAAATGCCTGGTGACGACATGGCGTTGCGATTGCACATGTTGTCTTCATGTATGTATGTCTGTATGTATGTATTAATGTATTAATGTATTAAACTACTACTAGGATAGATTGTTGTGATGGGTTGTAGATAGTATTCATATCATCATCGTTATCCACAATCAATTGAAACACGTCTCACGGTACTACTTCCAAGAACGAAGGAAGATCCTCTGTCTGTCTGTCTGTCTGTCTGTCTGTCTATAGAGAGTCTCTGTACAGCATCATCTGATACATGATTGATATGTACATGTGATGAACATCACCTTACCGGTATATATACCGGTATATGTGAAGCTTCAGCATGCATGCTGCTATAGCAGGCCTATATAGGGTAGAGCCTCTGCTGAGCTCTTCATGATTACTACCACTACCCTTGTACTAAAAAACACAAAACAAAACCACAACAAACAAACAAAAAAAGAATACTACGTATATAATGACAATTGGTTTGACAAATGGCACGTAGAAAAGATTACTACTAGTAGTAGAAGAACCAACGTTGTGGTAGGGTGTGGTCAGACCAGACATGTCTTGCATAGTGTCGTCTCGACATGGTAGGATATCATCATGCCATATGATGAGTAGAGTCATGAATACATCATCATCATCATGTCATCATCATCATAGGATTGGGGTGCGGTGTGGATCTGGAAAGGTGGTGACGTACACGGGTGGTGCTCTTGGGAGGGCTTGTCGAAACAGGGCATCCACCTGTCATGCTGTCCACTCACTAGATGATGTGTACTTTCAACGCCTTGAAGAGAGCCTGTCGGCAGTAGCAGATCGTGAAAAGGTGGATGGATATTCGCGAATGAAATCTCCGCACAGTGATACCACCACAGATATCCCTCGCTCAGCAACCCTGGTAGACGTGCTTCCATACCTGGTACGTTTGGCTTTGCACGATGCAAGTCTCGTGTGGAGGATAGGATTTGCAACGTTGGCAATGGTGGTGTCGAAAGCTGCTGGATTACTGGCACCCTTGTACTTCAAGCATGCTGTAGACCTGATATCGTCTCCTGGTGATGTGGCACATGGAGGATGGATACCTACAGTTTCCATGGCCCTTGTATTACATGGTCTTTGCAGAGCAGTAAATGCACTGGCAAAGGAAGCACAGCATCCGCTGTTCACGCCAGTGAGTCAGGCAGCTGGCAGGCGCATTTCATTCTCTGCCCTCTACCATGTGCTTGGGTTGGACGTGCACTTTCACCTGGGTAGGAATACAGGGTCTCTCGCGAGAATGTTGGAAAGAGGGTCGAGATCTATTTCGATGATTTTCAGGGCTGTGGTGTTCACGTTGGCTCCAACTATCTTGGAACTTGGCGCTGTGTGTGCCCTCTTGTGGACATCCTTTCAATGGAAAGTCTCGAGCATTGTGTTGGCAACATTCGCCGTATATTTTGCTTGGACTGTATGGATGACGGTTCTCTCGACGACAATACGCAGAGATGTGAAGAACCTGGATAATGTTATTGGGGGACGAGCTGTGGATGCACTTTTGAATGTGGAAGCTGTCAAGCTGTCTGGTGCGGAACTGTATGAAGTGGAGGCGTATGATGAAAAACTAGAACAATATCAAAAGGCGTCTGTCAATCTGGAGGTGGCATCTGCTGTGCTGAATAGTGGGCAGGCTCTGGTTCTTGCCGTTGGGATGACTGCTGCATTGATTGTTGCTGCAGCTGATGCTCGAGTGACAACTGGAGATTTAGTCATGATTCAAGGCTTATTAATACAATTATGGGCTCCACTACAGTTTTTAGGATGGTTTTATAGAGAATTGCGACAGTCCCTTGTTGACATGGAAGATTTGTTCACGCTCATGAGAACAGACACAGAGGTTCCTGATGGCACCTTGGAGCTTTCGGAACAAGACTCTGATGCCAGCCCCTTGAGAATACAACTAGAAAATGTAGAATTCAAATATCCAGGAACAAAGAGAAGGGTACTCAAAGGGGTTAGTATTACAGCAGAACCAGGGGAAAGTATTGCCATTGTTGGTCCGTCTGGATCAGGAAAGAGTACATTGTTGAGGATTATCGTGCGAATGTTTGATGTTCAGAAGGGATCTGTTACAATTGGAGGATACAATGTCAAAGATCTGAGAGGGGCGTCATTACGTTCCGCTGTTGCAGTTGTTCCTCAAGATACTGTCTTGTTTAATGATACCATGCTACATAATGTGTCGTATGGAAATCCTGATGCCTCGGCAGAGGAGATTTTCAAAGCTGTCAAGGCAGCAAAGTTATTACCAGCTTTAGATAGAATGTCGGAAGGATGGAATACAGAAGTGGGCGAACGAGGCCTGAAATTGAGTGGAGGGGAGAAGCAGAGGGTCGCCATTGCTCGTGCTTTTTTGAAAAAACCACGGCTTCTGATATGTGATGAGGCTACCTCTGCTCTCGATACTGCTACAGAAAAAGGCATCATGGCATCGTTAGAAGAATTGGCTGCCAACAGGACATCCGTGTTTGTCGCTCACAGGCTCTCTACAATCCAGGGATGTGACACCATCTTTGTCCTCAAGGATGGCCTTGTGGCAGAACAAGGAACACATGCGAGTTTAATGGATTCCAAAGGGTTGTATTATGAAATGTGGAATATGCAAGCTACTGAAGACGCCCTTGTTGGCAGTAAGGATGCTGCAAGCGGAAGCTCCTCATCAGAAGAGGATGATGAGATTGGCGTCTCACCGCACAGAGTGAATGATGTTGACAACGAGGAGAGAGAAACGAATGACACATTAGAATCCAACGTTTTTACGTAATAATCATTTAATTATTTTGTGCAAGGCCGCTTGGCCATGTCATGTTATGAACAGGACTGATAAGGTCATGTACTGCCTGTGATGCGTGGTCAAAGGCTGAGTCATGCGTGTGTCTTTGAGACTGTTGATCAAAGGCCTTGATCACAGCAGCACAATTTTCTTCTACTTGCTCGGTGGTACACATGCCAACCAGTGTCGTCGCAATGCTTTCATTTTTCAGAGAATATTGCAGCGCAACATCTGCAATATCAACACCCAAGTCTGTACATGCATCAGCAGCTGCCTTTGCAGCATGAATGAGTTCTGCTGGAGCTGGGTGCCAGACTGGAGGACCGCGTTTCGTAAGGAGTCCCATGCACAAAGGAGACGCATTTATTATCCCCACGTGCTTGGATTTCAAATATGGCACTATATTATCCAGAGTAGAATCACACACGGTGTAATGACAATAGCTCAACACACAATCCACCGTGCCCACTGGCACCCTATCTAATATATACTCGAAAATCTTCAGAGGCAATCCTGTTATCCCAATATGCTTTACTTTGCCCAATCTTTTCAATTCTGAAAGGGCTGGCAATGTCTCATTCAGAATTTGATCTAGATGCACAAATTCCATATCATGGCATTGAATCAGATCGATATACGAGATACCCAATCGTTCTAGACTCTCGTCCACACTTGCCATCACCCTTTCTGCACTAAAGTCAAACGTCTCCGCACCATATCGACCTACTTTTGTGGCAACTACAATCTCATCTCTAGGAAGATCTTTGATAGCTGCCCCCAACGCACTCTCTGATTTCGTATCACCATAAAATGGAGAGGTATCAAAGAAATTGATACCCTTTTCAAATGCCAGGTGCACCGCCCGTTTCCCTTCCTCCGCATCCACCTCCTAGATGGTCAATACATCTGATGGTAAAACTACGAAATCATACATCACATGGGAATGTCACGCACATGGAATACTCCACCCAGAGGAGATGCTCCAAATCCAAGCACCGAGACATGCAGCCCAGTTCTACCCAGCGGCCGTCGAGGTATCAGTCGATCCATGTTTACATAAATTATTGATATTATTGTTAGTTATTCTTTCATCCATCGAAGTACATTCTTCACGGCAAACAGTGCCATGAATGCAAAGGTGGTAACAGCCAGCAACAGCTTTCCCATCATGGAGCTCATGAGATAGGGAAGCGCAAGATCAATGCCCAACCGCAGCCACATATATGCCATTATGGTTCCAAGGATCCAACCTACCACCACCTGAGGGACTGTGTGGTATCCAAGGATGACCCGAAGGGAGGTCAGAAAGATTCCTCCCATGGGAAGGCTCCATGCAATCAAGAAGGAAGATAATCCGTGCTGTGCCTGGAGAACCAGCAGAGAAGGAAACACTGACAAGAAAGCAAGAGTAGAGGCATGCGAGGATGGCATACCGGGGTCAGATTTTGCCGAAGATGGGGGCCTAGATGCATTGATGAGGAATTTCAGTGTGCGGCAGACAATTGCTGTAATCACTCCTCCAATAATGCACCATGCTGTTGTTTCATCTCTTTTTCCTAGCAATATTCCAAATACAAGAGCACTTACCAACCATTTCGTTGATTCGTTGATGTACCAAAGCAATCTCATCAGGTTCCGTTCCCCAGTTCCTCCTCTGGTATAGTTTTCTATACCAGAGGCATTCTTCTTCTTCCTGCTATTGTTTGAAGAAGAGGAAGGGGAGCCTGGTGAGCCATGATCGAAAGGCGATGATGATGAATACGACGCAACTGTCATGCTGTGTGGCGTCTTAGCATGGTACTGTCTGCTTCCAATAGGGAGGGGGACCACAAGAGTTGACGCTCGACCTGAGAGTATCCTTGATGGATATCGCACGTTCTCTATCATCCATTCATGTACAATTATTTTGAAGAGGAAATTGATTTATTGTTGTATATTGAACCCTTCATCGGTTGTGGTTTTGTCCTCAAAATCTGTGTAGAATCTGACTTGATCCACTTGGATTGCAATCCAGACGCTATGACTCAAAGACTCACTGATCTGTGAGTCTCTTTGACTCAATGAGTCCGTTTCACCTTGTAGAGTCTTTCAAACAGCTGCTTTGTACATGATACCATTCTCCTCACATACGTTGAAATAATAATGAATGAGTTCTATCTCATAGGTACTATTACCATCACAATCGTATGGTAATCGAGTTTGTAGGCATGAACCAAGTCGTGTAGGCATTCAAGAGACATGCAGGATGTATCTGAAGACTGGCCGACTCTTGTCGTGTCTGGTCTGGAACGCTGTCTAGAAAAACGTTCTACATATGAAAATACGAAAGAATACCTCGCTTTGTTTGAAAATGCATGTTCTCGGAAGAATCTATATGACTTGGAACAGGAGGAATTTTCTGGTCGACTAAAAAGTCTCCGGGAAAAAGCATGTTCAATTCTGATGGATGATGGGCAAGATGCTTCGATTCGATTTTCCTGTGCCGAGATGCTGCACATGTATGTGACGTATGGAAGAGATTTTGACGTAGCGTCGTCTTTTGAAGAGGTGAGTAGTGCCTGCCTGTCGTTTCTTAAGCAGAGGAAGAAGGATGGGGTACATGAGACCGTTGGATTGCAGCTACTAGAACGAGGTGTTGTGCGCATGCACTCCATGTCGGATGATGTTCAAATAACGAGAGGATCAGCCGGGGTAGTGTCGAAGATCGGCGGTCTTTGTGCACAAATGCTTCAAGATCAGAATCTCTCAGAGCCGAGCACACGTTCCTTGCTTGGATGCCTTGGGGCATGTTTACTTGGGTTTCCGTCGTCTTTAAAGCATGTAGAAAAATTACTGGAAGATAGAATTGGTGCTTTACTTCTGAAAGGGGGTGCTTGTATGCATGCGTCGGCAGTGGTGTTTGCAATGCTTCCACGAATTTCTGGATCAGGGGAGGCATGGGGTAGATGCTCACAGCGCCTGCTAGTGAGCACTCACAAGTATTTAGATACCCTTTTGGATGGCTTGGGGACTGTGGAGAATCTTAATCTAGATAGTAGTGTCGAGCCATTGTTACTGCACGGTGAAAAGAAATCTCAGATGGTTTTGTTTTCAGAATACATGGAGAGTGTGAGGGGATTGATAACCTCTCTGACACGCCTGATCTCTGGTTCTTTTCAAGTTGCAGTACCCATGCCAATTCATGGAATTCTAGGACTCTGTAGAAGATTGATGAATATTGACGTGACCAGGATCCGTACTATTGAAACAGTAGGGAGAACAGCCGGCCAGGTTGCCATCTTAGCGATTCATCTATCAACTCTTCAGAAAGATGCTCTCTGTATGCTCAGAAAACTCATGCAAATGTGCCAGGGAGGTATTATAATTCCTCACATATATGATATCAATTCCATCCTTGCTAGATACTTAGATTCCGTGTCCATGCTTTGGGCACATGATTCTGATATCTCGGATGAATCTGTATTGCGGCAGGTCCTGCAGTGTGTCAAGGAGAGCATCAGGATTGATGGTGTTGCAGGAACCACAGCATTTTTTGAGAGTATCAAGGGTTTTGCAACCTCAACTATTTCTCCTTATTTGAAGGGTGGCAATGAAGACATATTGCTGAAAAAATCTACAAAGACATATTTTGCGAGGCATGAATATGCTGGGAGAATGCTGCTGGTGGCCATGAAATGTCATGCAGATATCCTGGGGGTCATAGAAGCAATGTTCGAAAGCTCTGCATTGCTAGGTGAGGAGAGATTATATATGGAAGATTTCGTGCTCCACGTAGCAACCTCATTATGCCAACTCGTAGAACATACATCGTTGCACGTCAAGGGTGATGTCACCAGGATTTCCATTGCTTTCCATGCTGCCTTAAAAGCCCTTGCAGCAGCTATCGCAGCGCCGTCAATATATAGACCTGTTCATGCATCGGAAGCTCTGATTTTATTCCGCAAGACAGCATCCTTGCCACTAGCAGATATCCGATCTGTCTCTCTCAAGGCAATATCGTACTTGGAGCTCTCCATGCACCCAAAGTCACTCACTCCACCAGTTGGGACGGCAGAGGCTCTTGGCAAATATGGCATGCCATCCTTCTGGTCATTCCTCGAGTACGATGGAACAGCCAAGGAGACATATCAAGAGGAAGTCGCAATAAGAGAGCAGGACGATAACACTGAGACAAGCACCAAACCATCATCGGCAGTGGTAGAGGCTGATATGTCTTTTGAAGATCTTTCTCCAAAGATGACGGGCAAGAGGACTAGACAAAGTTCCATTATCGATCCAGTTTCAAAGAAACGCATTGATCCTGCAATCGAGTTCAAAATACCAACTGTCCAAGAGGAAACAGTCCAGCCACAACAGGTTCTCCCTTTGCATCCGGGGAAGAGTCATCCTCCCACCCAACGAGATGATGATTCTGAGTCAGATTTTCTACCTGAAATAGATTCTGGTGGAGAAGATGATTAATTTTATTTGTAAAACAATCGATGAAACGACTACTTGTCTGAATCGGGGAGCTTGTGAGATTAGAAATACACATGTGAGTTTCAAATCGAACAACACCCGTTATTCCCCTCCGATGGATTCAATTTTGGATCAATTCCCAAAAGTAGACCATGCGTTTGCATATGGATCTGGTGTCTTTCATCAGCCTGGCTTGTACTCGTCTGGGAAGAAGAGCAAGCAGCCAGTTCTTGACTTTATTTTTACTGTTCAAGATCCCATCGCCTGGCACCAGGAGGTACGTTGCACATGATCATTGTATATAGATCCAGACAACAGGGGAGAAATTCGTTCGCATGGTCTGACTCCTTGTTTGCATGCAGAATATCATCCGTCATCCATCACACTACTCTTGCATGTCTCTGCTTGGTTCAAACATGGTATGTTTGCAATGTTTCGCATGTATTTGTTCCTATGTATGCCTTATATCTTAGGTACAATATGTAGATTGATTACATCACGCGCACAGTTGGATCAGGAGTATATTTTAATGCTCTTGTTCCTTGTGGATCCTCGGTATGCAATTCCTTGATACGTATAATAATGACAAACACTGTGACAGAGCTCCATGACCCCACCCATTCTTCCCTGTAGATGATCAAATATGGAGTTGTTGATATGGAGACTATAAAGAAGGATTTATACGAGTGGAACGCACTATACTTGGCTGGCAGGCTCCACAAACCTGTGAAGCATGTACAATGCTCTGATGATATTGTTCATGCAGAGAACGAGAATATACAATCAGCAATGAGAGCAGCCATGCTACTCTGTCCCCAGACATTTAACATATCAGAACTCCTGAGTATCATCTGTTCGCTAAGCTATATTGGGGATATTCGTCTAGGTTTTGCAGAGGATTCTAAAAAGGTGCAGAGAATTGTCAAAGGATCTCATGCCCATCTTTGCAATCTCTATAACGACGCCATCCACACAGCTTTGAATAAAAACATGCTAGCGCTGATTGGACCAAGCCAATCCGTAGTAAATTCTCGATCAGTATTCAAAAATACTCTCTCTCTTGAAGACAAGGCAACCTTGTATGGAGCGTTGCCAAGGCATGTATTACATAAGATGGCATCTCAAAAAAGAGGAGATGCATTACCTAGATCAGTACAACAGCAAGAAAATGGAATAGGAGAATACCTTGCGTCGTCTCGGTATGGAACACTAGCATTACAACGAGCACTGGCATCTATTGTGAGAAGGTCTAGTTTCAGACAAGCATGTCTTGGAGCTCTTTCAGCCGGACCCATTCGATCAATCAAATACGTCTCTGCCAAGATGATGAAATTTCTAAATACATGATGCTATTTATTATAAAATCGTATATTATTCATTAAATGAATGAATACAAGGTCGTCGTACGAGTTCCATTCAATTGACATGTTGGAACAACTCTTTCGTAGAACCTCTGCGGCGGTACTTCGTCATAGTAACATTTCATCATCACATATAGTAGAAAATAGATCTCTCATAGATGCTCTTGAAAGATTACAGATCGGTACAGGATCAGTATTCTCTGCACGTTTTCATGGGACACGTTCAGCTCAACAGTCTGAAGATTCTCTGAATCCTTTGCAACAGGCTCCAAATTCAGGAGGATTTTCTCCATCACGAGCAGGAGAGAAGAAAGCAATGGCTGTACTTCGTGGCGCCCGTATTGGACCTCGAAAACTCAACCAGTTTGTAGATGTTCTAAGGGGCCTGCATGTCGAAGATGCCCTTATACAGTGTAGAGTTCATCATAAAAAAGCAGCGAGGATGTGTGAAAAGTTGTTAGAATCAGCAAAAGCCAATGCTGTGACAAATCATGGATTGGACGGTGAGAATTTAAAAGTAGACCAAGCATGGGTTGGAAAGGGTCAGTATCTCCGACGTGTGTCCATCCATGGTCGTGGAAGGTCGGGTGTCATGCACAAGACACGATCTCATTTGACAATTGTGCTGAAAGAAGAAGCAACTCCAAGAAAGACACGAGTAATTCCAATGGTACAGGAGAGAACAAAATGGAAAAGAGTCTGATTGAATGTGAATCAAATCTGATGAAACAACGTTAGGGATACAGCATGGGTATTGACCCACTGGTTCCCAGCACTGTTCTCATGTGTGTTTCTACAGTCGTAGGGTTAGCTCCGGTACAAGACCCTGCCAGCTCTCCATCTTTGAAAAAGAAAAAACTCGGTGTGACCCTGACCTTGAGGTCATCCTTGAAGAAAGACTTTGTCTGATCACTCTCATTTCCATATAACTTTAAAAACAATACGTCTGGATATGCTTTTGCAATCTTCTCCAATTGAGGCTGGATCTTTTTGCATGGCCGACACCATGTCAGACTACCAAACAGGACAATCAACCTCTTCCCTCTCTCCCCCTCCAACGCTGTCACAAATTCATCCTTGGACGTAATCATATGTACCGTACCAGATTCATATGGAGATGTATATTCTTCCACAACAGGATCAGCGACAACAGGGGCTGTCGATGCATAGGCCAGAATATCATCCAACGGAAGAGCACGTTCGTATCGACACAACCTCAAGAACTCTGGGAAGCTAATCACCCCATCATTGTTCAAATCATAACGAGAGATTAAAGCACACACATGCTCAAAGGATCCTTGATCGGCGGAAGCATCCGCATTCGTTTCAAAAAACTGATACAGTTCTGTGGGCCCAATCGTCCCATTCCCTCCAGTATCAAGACCATCAAACATCGCCTTGTACTCTTTCAGCGCTCTTGTCAAGAATACATTGTCCTCAGCCAACCTCCGAAACTCTGCCTGATCAATCACCCCGTTGTCATCGCCATCATATTGACGAAGAATGGACTCCAGATCGGCATCTGTCAACCATGGAACATCAAGAGACTCTGTTCCATCACCGATAGATTCAAGGACAGCTCGTAATTCATTTTTATCCAAAACTCCATTATTATCCGTGTCAGCTCGTTGAAACAGTTCGAGATGTCTGTCGAGGATGTCCGAGGACATGTCATCCACGGATTCCAGGGCAGGCTTCCAAGATTCATTCACCTCGTCACTCCCTGATGCATTCAAAGATCCATAGATATCCCGATTCAGTACCTGTTGTTGCGTGCGCTGTTGACAAGAGACCCTACGATGGAGAGACGGAGGGTGTCGTCGTAATCTTCTACCACACCCCAGATGGGTGGATGTCGTCGTATAATACAATACGGAATGCATGTGTATGTATACTGTGTTTTTTTAAATTATTGTATTGGGTTTTTGGCGAGATAGTCATTAATTTCCTCTGGGCTCATACCTTCAAATGGATCCTTTGCATTTGCTCCAGTGGCCTGTTGCACAAACGCTTCAATCTCCTCCGGACTCAACCCATCAAACGGATCCTCTTCATCTTCCAGCATACTACCACCAATCAACACTCGTCGAGCTTTCTCATGTTTCTGTCTTTCTATCTCTTCGTTCCGTCGACGTTCTTCATCGTCCTTTGCAGGATCTTTTGACATCCAGTTGCCTGCCTTGGAGAAGAGAAACACAGCTATAGCCATCACAAAGACACCCCAATAGTACTTTTCCCACGTAGACAGTGCCCCGCCTTGCATCTGTCTCTTTTCCCATGGAAACATGAATGATGATACGACATCCTGCTGTTGTGCATGCTCCTGTCGTACTTGTTCCGTGTCATCTTGCTGATGGGTCGTCTCGGCCCCAGCATGCATGGCACTCTCCGATTTCCATTTCGTCGCAAACCGCGCTTGTCTCGCTGCACTTGATATATCATCTGGCAACGATGATTTCAATCGTTGAACTAGTATACTAACACTGCTGCTACTACTAGGTGTCTGACCAGCGTCGTGCAAAGCACATGTCTGTCGAGCAATGCCAGAGACCACATTCCACACCGCTCTCCGTGAAGAATTCCACATGTGTGACTCTTTTTCTATTTTTTTCTATTTTCTATACAATATTCTACACAACACGTGCAGACAGAATCACAACATCTGTGACAGGACAATCATGTCCATCAGTCTGAACACATGCCATCCGTTTCACAACCTCCATCCCATCACTCACTCTACCAAATATACTATGTTTCCCATCCAGGTGTGGTGTTGGTGCGAGTGTGATGAAGAATTGACTTGTATTTGTATGAGGACCACTATTTGCCATACTCAGTATCCCAGCACCAGTATGTTTCAGACCAGGATCAAGTTCATCCTCAAAAGGCTTTCCAAACAAGGACTGTCCACCACGTCCAGTCCCACTCGGGTCCCCACCTTGAATGACAAAATCTTTGACTATTCTATGAAATATAACACCATTATAATACCCTTGTCGTGTCAATCCAATGAAATTCTCAACAGTACGAGGGGCATGGTCTGAATATAATTCAAGAATAATGGTTCCCATGGTTGTTGTCATTTCAACGTATTGTGGACCTGTATGGTATGTCACCATGTTGTTTTATTTGTTGTTTTTGTTTTATGAAGTAAACGAGTATATTCAAATGATGAGTGATAATCATGTCCTTGTCCTTTGCATGGAATTGCTTATAAGCTTATAGCTTAAGCAAGTGGCTGACATGGCAATCCCATGCATGGAGCCTTAAGGCTATTAAGAAAGCTTTCTTAATAATGAAATAAAATAGTATTTTGTATAGGGTATCACATATCATATCATCGAATAGAAAA
>PJEL010002501.1_pt1 | contig 16707 bp, 12 predicted proteins | sample 1853271 | NCBI WGS metagenome assembly PJEL01 (sample SAMN08108733, study PRJNA415343) | Invertebrate metagenome, whole genome shotgun sequencing project. | host: Globobulimina | place: Sweden: Gullmar Fjord | collected 2015-08
ACAGCCATTATTTTCTTGATTTCACACATACTTAAAGATATATTCATAAATGGTTTTTGCGATACAAGGTCTTGACGATTCAGATATCAGTACGCAGTGGAAAAAAGCGATTAGGTGATCCCGCGTTTTTTACAACCATTAGGAATTTGCCCGATATCCTTTTTAAGCTGATGAATAATAATAAGAGGTCAAATGAAAATGAATAAATCCACTTTATTGCAGATCGTATTTTTTCTGATCATACTGACTGTGTTCTCAGCCAGTGGCACAATAGCGCAGACAGCAAAAGTTAAAGACGCTTCACTCTCAAATGTTCAGGCCGAGGGTGAATTGATTGTGGGCACCGATATTCCTTATGGTATCATGGAATTCTTCGACAGTTCCGGGAAACCTGTTGGCATCGATATGGATATCGGCAGGCAACTCGCCAGGGATATCGGAGTATCCATGAAAGTTAAAACGATGCCTTTTGCCGAACTGTTTAAATCTCTGGATAATGGAACTGTGGATGTGGTTATCTCTGCGGTTACAATCACTACTGAAAGGCAGAAAAAAATGCTATTCAGCGTTCCGTACCTTAATGCTGGAATGTCTATTGCTGTGAAAAAAGACAACCGAAATATATCCTCGATTGAAGATCTCAGGCATAAAAGGGTTGGCGTTTTACATGGCACGATTGGGGATGATTTGGCAGTTAAATCACCCCATGTAGATCCGTCATTGATAAAACGTTATAAGAAAAATACTCAGAGATTAAAAGATTTGCAGGACGGTAAAGTCGACGCTATCTTTGTGCATTTTTTGATTAAGGATTTACAAGGAATTAAACTTGTAGGCGATCCTCTGAGTGAGTCCTACTACGGAGTAGTAACAAGATTGGGCAACCACTCCCTGATGAAATTGATAAACAAAACATTGAGAAAACTGAAAAGAAGCGGTGAACTCTCCCGGATTAAAAAAAGATATCAAAATGTGGTTAAATAAACGTTAGTGCAAGGTCAAATATAAATTGATCTGTTTTCAGATTAGTCTCTTTAAAAATGTTCCAAAAAGTCTCTAGTTGGCTTAAATTCAATGAAAGCACCAGCCCTTGTCAATAAATTAAGTTGGAAAATCTCAGGTGCAATTATTCTGATTACTCTGATATTTTTTTCAATAACTGCTTATATCAGCATTGCGAACTTCAAAAATATCTTGGAAAAGTCCTATATGGAGAAAGCAGAAACGATTGCGCGGACGCTTGATGCTAATATCAGAAATAGTGCGGAACTGAAGGACAAGGCACGGCTTTTTTCAATTATCCAAAAGTATCTTTGGCTGGATCCAGATATTATCAATATCGAAATTTTTCTACCCATTCAAGAATCACTGATAAGCATTTGCGCGAATGATCCCGAGAAAGTCGGGCTTCCTGCTGATGATGATAACTGGGATGCATTCAACAGAGATATAATCATCAACCGTATAACACTATCGGATTCACAACGGCATATGAGGGTCTACACACCGATTCATATCGCCAGACAACTGGTGGGTACATATCGGATTGAGCTGACCCTGGAAGAAATGGATAGCAGAATCCTAAATTTTACCAAGATAATCAGTCTTATTTTTTTTCTGATTGGTTTAGTGTCCACAGTTCTGGCCTACGGATTGTTAAAATATTTGATCATTCGGCCGATATCATTGTTGAATTCCGGTGTCGAGGCTGTATCAAAGGGTGATTTAGATAAAAGAGTAGAGATCGTAACGAAAGATGAAATCGGAGAATTGGCTTTAACGTTTAACCAGATGACCAGAGAGCTGAAGAATAGTCACCAATCGCTCGAAACCCACAGTGTACAGTTAGCAAGACGGATAGAAGAAAAAGAGGTGGCCGAGGAGAAGCTCAGGAAGTCACACCAGGAACTTGAATCACGGGTTAGTGAACGAACAGTTGAACTCAGAGAGACGAATGAACAGCTTCATCTGGAAATCAAGGAGCGTATTCGATCCGAAGAGGAACGAGTGAAACTGGAATTCCAACTCCGTCAATCACAGAAAATGGAGGCGATTGGCACCTTAGCCGGTGGGATAGCCCATGATTTTAATAATATTCTCGGAACCCTGATTGGATATACGGACCTGCTTTTTGACTTGCTGCCTGATAATACCACGGAAATCAGTTACCTTAAAGAAATCCATAAAGCCAGCGAAAGAGCCGCTGATTTAGTCAGGCAAATACTAGATTTTAGCAGAGTAGAGACCTATAAACTGCAACCGCTTAGACTGCAGACTCTGATCGAGGAATCATCCCGGCTAATTACAGCCTCTTTGCCCTCCACCATTTTAGTACAAAAAACCATCGATCAAACTTGCGGCCCTGTTTTGGCTTATGCCTCTCAGATTGAACAGATCATTGTTAATCTAAGCACCAATGCCGCCCACGCTATGAAGAATTCAGACGGAATACTCGATATCGGATTGGAAGAGGTACATCTGGAAGCAGAAACGGAAGCTCATCCAAATATTCCACCAGGTAGATATGTGCAACTCACTATCAAAGATAATGGGACCGGGATGAGCGATGACATAAAAGAGCGCATATTCGAACCTTTCTTTACTACCAAGGCCGTCAATGAAGGAACCGGATTGGGGTTGTCGGTGGTTCATGGTATTGTTAAAAGTCACAAGGGAGTCATTAAGGTGGACAGTGCTCTGGGAAAGGGTACCAGTTTCAGCATTTTTTTTCCTCTGACTACTGAGGTTTCGGCTGAACGAGAGTCTGATCAAGTGGAGGTCGTTCGAGGGAAAGGGCATATTATTGTGGTGGAAGATGAAACGCCATTGAGGCGATTTTATTGCCTGGCCTTAAATCAACTGGGTTATGACGTAATTGAGTTCAAGAATGGTTTGGAGACTTTTGATTATTTCCGTGATCATGCCAATGAAATTGATCTGATTATCACCGATCAGATTATGCCTTTTCTCACTGGAACTCAACTTTGTAAAAAGATCCACAAGATACGGTCAGACATCCCTGTTATATTGATTAGTGGTCATCCTCAGAATATGTCGCATAGTGAGCTGAAAATATCCGGAGTCACCAGATTTATCTATAAACCCATAAAAATAAGTACCCTGGCTCAAATCGTTCAACAAACATTAAAAAACTGAGACCAAAGAGGAATTCTTCTCTACCAACCATAGTGAAACAGACAGATTCGGCCTGCCTCCATCGATCTTTAAATCGACAGCAAAGAAACCCCAAAAAAAACAGCGCTTGACTTCTAAAATACGAGTTTCTACCATTATTGTATAAGGTCATCATACTTGATGTGAATTGTGAACATTGAGAGAAAAAATATCAATCCTAAGTGAATTTATATCAATTCAACTCAAACCGGATTTTGACTGAAATCAGGCGCAAGGTTTGGATCGTCCTGCAAATTATCATTTCAACTTTAAAGGTGAGGGCTTAAACATGCCAAAGTCAAAAGATATGTCCAAAAACAGCCCGACAACCCCACCTGTCGGTAAACTGCCAGAGGATAAGATAAAAGCGAATTTCACTGAGATGCACCCGCCGTTGACCACTTCACAGGCAGAGATAGAAGCAAGCCGGTGTTATTTTTGTTACGACGCTCCCTGCATCACAGCCTGTCCAACCGGAATTGACATTCCTGAATTTATTAAAAGGATTCAGACTGGTAATCTTAAGGGATCTGCCCGCAAGATTCTGGAGCAGAATATTATGGGAGGGATGTGTGCCCGTGTCTGCCCGACTGAAGTCTTGTGTGAAGGTGCATGTGTCCGCAATACCCATGAAGACAAACCGGTAGTGATTGGTCTGCTACAACGGTATGCCACAGAAAAGGTCATCGAAAAAAGGGTGCCCATGTTCGAGCGAGCAACACCAACAGACAAAAAAATTGCCGTGATTGGTGCTGGCCCGGCAGGTCTATCCTGTGCGCACCGCTTGGCCTCTTTGGGTCACAACGTAACCGTATTTGACAAGAACGAGAAGGCCGGTGGTTTGAATGAATACGGCATTGCAGCTTATAAGGCCTTGAATGATATTGCACAGAAAGAGGTTGAATATATTCTCGATATCGGTGGAATCAATATCAAATCGAAAGTTCAACTGGGGATAGACTTTACCCTCGATGAATTGCGCAATGATTACCATGCGGTTTTTATTGGAATTGGCTTGTCCGGAATTAATCCACATAGAATAGAGGGTGATGAAGTGGATGGGGTAATTGATGCAACGGCATATATTCACGACTTGCGACAGGCCGATTTAATGTCTGATCTCCTGGTTGGAGACAAAGTTGTTGTGATTGGCGGCGGCATGACAGCCATCGACATTGCAGTTCAATCGAAAAAACTGGGGGCGCCTGAAGTCACCATAGCGTATCGACGGGACAAGGCGCATATGAAAGCCAGTGAACATGAACAGCACTATGCCCAGATCAACGATGTTAAACTAAGGTTCTGCTCCAGCCCCAAAAAGGTGTTGAGTGAGAACGGACGCGTTGCCGGAATTGAGTTTGACATCACCGAAATTGACGAAGACGGCAGTGTTTCCAAAACCGGAGAAATCTATCAGTTAGAGGCTGATGTGATTTTCAAGGCGATCGGTCAGACACTGTCAGCCGATCATCTGGCAGAATCAACCAGCGGCATCAAGCTTGAGAACGGGCGACTTGTTGTCAGTGGTGAGCGAAAGACGTCTCTGGATAATGTTTGGGCCGGCGGGGATTGTGTATCAGGCGGAGAAGATTTGACCGTCAGCGCTGTCCAGGATGGCAAACTGGCAGCACAATCGATTCACGAGTACCTCCAAACTCTCTGATCCCTGTGATCTTTAAAAATCAAACCAACAGTGAGGAATAATAATGGCCAATTTACAGACCTACTTTGCGGGGATTAAATCCCCAAACCCCTTCTGGCTCGCATCCGGCCCCCCGACAGACAAGGAATACAACGTCAATCGCGCTTTTGAGGCTGGCTGGGGTGGAGTTGTCTGGAAAACTCTGGGCGAAGATCCGAATATTGTCAATGTGAACGGCCCCAGATATGCGGCACTACACAGCAGTGACCGGAAGGTGATTGGTTTTAACAATATTGAGCTGATTTCAGACAGGCCATTGCAAACCAACCTGGATGAGATTCGGCAGGTCAAACGGGATTGGCCAGATCGTCCGATAATTGCTTCGGTGATGCTGCCAATGAATGAGGCGTCCTGGGCCAAACATATTCCAATGATTGAAGACACCGGTGTGGAAGGTTTTGAACTTAATTTCGGTTGCCCTCATGGTATGTCCGAAAGAGGTATGGGTGCGGCTGTGGGTCAGGTCCCGGAATATGTAAAACAGGTGACCGAATGGTGCAAGAAATACACGTCCCTGCCGGTGATTGTCAAATTAACACCCAATATTACCAATATCCTCCACCCGGCAAAGGCTGCAAAAGAAGGGGGGGCTGATGCTGTTTCTCTGATCAATACAATCAATTCAATTATGCGGATTGATTACGATTCACTGTCAATGTACCCTACCACAGACGGCATGGGGACACACGGCGGATATTGCGGTGAAGCGGTCAAACCGATCTCATTGAACATGGTTGCTGAAATTGCCAGAACTGCCGAGACCAGGGGCATCCCTATTTCAGGAATTGGTGGCATCACCACCTGGCGTGATGCAGTCGACTATATTGCCCTGGGAGCATCAAATGTTCAAGTGTGCACTGCTGCCATGGTACACGGTTTCAAAATTGTGGAAGGCCTGATTGATGGATTGAGTGACTTCCTGGATGAAAAAGGAATGACCGGGGTTGATGATTTGGTAGGCAAGGCCATTCCTTCAGTGACAGACTGGAAATATCTGAATTTAAACTATATCGAAAAAGCAGTGATCAACCAGGATCTGTGCATTGAGTGTGGAAATTGTTATATTGCATGTGAAGATACCTCTCACCAGGCCATTACAAATTCTGTAGATGGTGTGCGCAAGTTTGTTGTCAAAGACGAAGACTGTGTTGGATGTAATCTTTGCGTCAGCGTTTGTCCCATTGATAATTGTATCACTATGAAACCACTAAGCGAAGGAACAGATCCCCGCACAGGGCTGACAGTGAATCCTGAACATGAAAACTGGACGACCCATCCCAATAATCCGGGTCGGGAAAAAGCGACTTGAAGGGCATAGATTTTAAAACTGCTGAAGGACTGAGACCATCTCTGTGTACCCTCTCACATCAGCCAACATCAACGGCGTTTGCCCGCTACGGTCAGTCAGATTTATATCGGCCCCCGCCTTAACCAGGGATTTGAGTACAAGTATATGTCTCAGTCCCCCATTTCCGAGGACAATTGACTCAATTAGAGCTGTCCAGCCCAGATTATTAATATGATCAAGTGGCGCTCCAGCTTCGATAAGTATCTGCACTACCTCTACGTGACCCAGATGTGCGGCAGCGATTAATGCTGTCCCGTCATAAGGACTGGTTGTGTTTTTTGCGCTTGCTCCCAATGAAAGAGCAACACCGAGTGTGCTGACATCATTAGCAACAGCCGCGATGGTCACTATATCATAGCGATCATTTTCCATTGCATTTGGATCTGCCCCGCTATTAACCAGAGCATGCATCGCCTCGTGTTGCCCGGTGTAAGCAGCGACATGCAGTGGTGTGCGTCCATACCGATCTCTAATATCCACCTCGCGCCCCTTCTCTATCAGTGCCTTGATCCGCTTTATATCACCCTGGGCTACGGCAGCCAGCAAGCCCTCATATCTGGACATTTCGCTGGATGAAGGGGGAACCTGGGCCTGGACTGGAAAAGACCAACCAACGATGAAGAAGAAAACTAAGATACGATAGGTGAGTTTTCGAAAGTGGTTCATTTTTCCTTTGTTTGATTGATACCTTATCAATGTGAAGCGCGTTTTCAAAAGAGAGTGTGACAATTCTGTTATTGGGCGGTGATGCTTTTTATCCCGGCACTAGCGCAAGCTTCATCCAAATGACCACCTGGGGCTCCTCCAACGCCTATTCCTCCTACCACTTCGTTGTGAATTTTGATTGGCAGTCCACCACCAAGAATGAGAATGCGATCATCCATGTCCCGTAATCCGTGAAGGGCTGGTTTGTCCTTGATGAAGTCAGCAAGCCCGGCAGTTGCTCTTTTCATACTGGCGGCTGTATAGGCTTTTCCGGAACTGCTTCCCAGGGTATGAGGACCGGCACCATCATCTCTTAACACCACGGTCACTACTCCGGACCGATCCACCACAGTAACACTGACCGAGTAACCATCTTTCCTGCATTTTTCCAGTGCAGCTTCGGCGGCCTTTTGTGCCTTTTTTTGAGTCAAGTAGACTTGTTTTGACATATGCCCTGCAGCAAACGCATTATTACCCAAAAAAGTCAAAACCAGACCGATGATAGCATTGAGTAACAGGGTTTTCATATTATGTGTTTTCATCTTTCATCTCCAACAAATTGATTTTTGAGTTGCACTCTGACAAGCGAATCATTCCATAAAGCGTTTCAATTCTACCCAGAGTATTGAATTACAATTCCTGATTCTAGTTTGAGAGCTTAAAGACTGCATTTCAAGTGATTCCATTTAAGCCGTCGATCTGAATAGCTCAAACGTATAAACCCTGAATGATGATGGTTTGAACACTTTATTAAGCTATTAAAATATTTGATAATTATCAAGAAATGTATGGGCAGGATTTAAAGACTGAAAATCGTAAACCGTAGATGTTTACTAACGAATTGCAGAGATTTTGATGGAATTTTAAGCTTCAATCCCTGTTCTGGAAACAGGATTCACATTAGAAAATGTCTCTTTGACCTGTTTACTGAATTTGCGTCCCACGGGCAGGACATGATCCTCAAAAATAAGATCGTAATCAGCAGAGCTTCTTCTACGGAAACTGAATGATATTTTAGGGTTAACCAGATAGGATTTATGGACTCTAACAAAGAAATCATTTCCAAAGTAAAAGGCCAGACTTTGAAGACTGCAGTCTAGGTACAATTCCTTTGTCTCCCCCTCTTCCAGGTAGCATACCTCAGAGCTGTTTCCAAACGCGCGAATGTACAGAATAAATCCGGAGATTGAAGCGATACGTCCCAGGTCTGGAAATAATCTCGGATCAATCACATTTCCGAGAATCTGGTCTCTCAGTTGGTCAGCAATTTCGGATTGTCTGCCAAGTTCTCTTTCTTTCTTTAAGAGTTCATGTTGAAGCTGATGTCGCTGTCTCTGCATTTGCCTGTAGTAACGGGATAGGCCCAGAGAGAAAATCAACATTTCAATGACAGAACCCCATTGCAGAAGTCTCCAATGAAGACCGGTAGAGAGAATCTGTAAGCTGGATAGTATCTGAACGATTGCTAAAACAATAAACAGGACAGTTGCTACAAAATAGTAAATAGCAAGTTCGCGTTTTTCTTTGACCCCTTGGAGAGCGGCTATCAGACAAAGGAGCAATATAAAAAGGACAAACAACAGACCTGCACCGAAGGTTCCACGGCCAGGAATTTGATTTTTAAACTTCAATACAATAAATGCCAAAACTGAGACAGAGGGTAAGAAATATTGAAAAAACCTGAGAATTCTTGAAATGTCTGGTGAATAAATATCAAGTTTGAGATATGAGCGTGTGAACTGAATTCCGAAAACAGAGAGCAGTACCCCAAAGAATGCAGTTTGAAACCGGACCAATGACGATTCTCTGATCGAGAAAGCCACATCAAGCCATCCTTGACCGGAAAGGTAGAAGAGGGAGATACACAACAAGAAAACGGCATAGTGCAACAACGTTCGTTCTCTGACAAAAATAAAGAAAATCAGGTTGAGCAGCAGAACCAGCAATACAAAGCCATAAAACAAGCCATCCAAAAAAATAGTTTGCTGCTCATTTTCTATGAATTGGGGTAGTTTCCATAAGCGAAAATTCAAACGGAGATAGCCATTTTCAACTTTCAAATAGACAGGTTCTTGCAGGGCCCCAGTATCCAGTGTAAAGATGAAATTTCTGGATATGAGACTTTGTTTTTCAGCAGGGCTATAGATTCCTTGTTTTTGAACATGCCACTCGCCTGATTCACTCTGATAATAGAGCTCAATGAAGCCAACTTTTCCATACTGAATCTCTAGAATGTAAGACCCGCTATCAATGTTATTGGGGTCAAGTTCGAGTTTGAACCAGTATGGCCATGTCGAATTTCCAAAGTTCAGATCTGAGGATGAGGAAGGTTGAAAAGAAGCACTGTGGTCTGTCTGGGTAATACGCTGAATATTCAGTTTCCCACCCCGATCTTCAAGATATGATAGCTGCCCAGTAAGTTCAACACTTTCAGCCGCCACCGTTCCCCAAAATATGGTTGCAGGAAGATAAAGCAAAAAAAAGACGATAATGGATCGGGTAATCATCAAATTCCAGTCACTACAGGTTAACCAGTCTCTTGATATTCATCTGTAAATTTAACATTTATACAGAATGGCTGTCAATCTTTCACCAGCATGCTGAAACAGAAGATGGGATGGTTGTTGTCAATGTATAAAGTTTGAACGCTGATGCTTTCATGATATTATCAGATTGGGATCAGAAACACCGAAATTTGATCTGAATTACGCCTCGCAGGCTGAGAGCGATGGTTAAAAAAATAAAAAGGCCCAGTGGTAACAAGGCAAACCATCTGGTTAGATAAAAAGCAGAGGCAGTTTGAGAATCCAACTTTTTACACCTATTCATCTATCTCTCCTTAATATGCCGCAGATTCAAGCAAATTGTGATTGAAGGGAAAAGTTCCAAAAAAATGAGTCTTTAATCGTTGTCTTAACCACATCCATACGTATTCACAGTCTAAAATTGCTTAAATACTTAAAGAATTCTTCACAGACCCATAAATGGCCCCAACTGCTCTGTCAAGCCCTTTTGTAAATAAGTATAACATCAGTTAAATAATGAGTAGAAACTGTGCAAATAGGTTATCAAAAACTTGTGCCTGAAGGAGGATTAGCACTATTAACTGGCCTTGACCAACTGACTCCAGTGTGAAAAATTGATGAGATCGCGCTGCCTTAAGTATTTCTATTCCTCTTGAGCGCTGGTTAAAATTTGACGGAGCCAACCATGTCAAAAGAAGTATTTCGAGCGGTTCAAAAACAGTTGGACCAATATTGTATCGGTTTTCCAGCTACGAAATCCGGCGTTGAAATCGACATTATCAAAGAGCTGTTTAATGAAAAAGAGGCAGAGTTGTTCTCAAAAATGGAAGGCGAATTGGAAACGCCCGAGTCCGTTTCAAAAAGGATTAGCCAGCCGGCAGAGGCAGTTGCAGAAGAGTTAGAAGCGATGGCGATCAAAGGACTTTTGTATAGAGTACGGGAAGGTGACACGGTCAAGTACAGTGCGATTCCATTTATACACGGTCTTCTGGAATTTCAAATATCCTGGATGCCGAAGAAACTGGTTCACTTAACAGGTAATTATATCAAGGAGAAATTGCACGAAAATCTCTCCGGAGCATTGGCGATGCGTGTTTTACCGGTAAACGAATCCGTTGAAGTCAAGAACCAGGTTGCGTCTTATGATGATGTCTATGAGGTACTCAGGCATGAAGAGCTCATAGCAGTAGCCGATTGTGCGTGTCGTGTGCAGAAGAAAGTTTTTGACCGAGCCTGCGACAGCCCCATGGAGGTATGCATGATGGTCGGACCCATGGCTGAATACTATCTGGAAAATAAAATGGGACGTCAAATTACTTTGGATGAGGCCATGAAGATTACCCAGGAATGCAATGAAGCCGGTCTTGTGACCCAAACCCAATCGGTAACCAGACCGTTTATGATCTGCAATTGCTGCAAATGTTGCTGCGGTTTCCTGGGCGCCCAGAGAAGAACGCCCCATCCTGGAAAGTTGGTGATCTCCAACCACCGGGCCATCGTCGAACCGGATAATTGTACGGGATGTGAAGCCTGCCTTGAGTACTGCCAGACAGATGCCATCACTATGAATGCCGACGGTGATGCCGAGATCAATTGTGACAGGTGTATCGGCTGCGGCCTGTGTATTTCCTCCTGCCTTGAAGACTCCCTATCTCTGGTAGCCAAACCGGGTTTTGAACATACGGCTCCAAGACGCACACTTCATGAGCAATTGGCAAGTGAGGCAGAAAAGAGACTACAAAGAAAACTTGAGAAAAAACAGGTCGTTGATTTTGGTTTTAATTAAGCTATGCCTGAGAAACAGGATGCCAAAAAGACGGATATCTGTTTAAAGCAAGAAAAGGAGAACCAGGAATTGTTCTGAATGAGGCGAAGGGTTGGGAGGGAAAGTATCAGCCATTGACAGAAAAGCTATTTGAGGAATTAAAAGAGGAGCACTAACGTTTTTTTCGCAGATATTTTTATAAAATCATTCAAATATTGGAACGACACGTTTTTCAATAACAACCAAACTAAACATGGAGTTTAATATGTCGAAATCAGTCATGATTACAGGTGCCTCTTCCGGAATCGGAAAGGCGCTGGCGTACGAGCTGGCCAGAAAAGGGTATTCCCTGGCGTTGACTGCTCGCAAAATCGAGCGACTGGAAGAAATCAGGGACGATATCCTAGAGCTGGGAAACTCTTCCAAAGTTGTGGTGCGAAAGCTGGACGTGACTGACACGGGTGATGTTTACACCGCAGTGGACGAAATGGCAGAGCAACTAGGCGGCCTTGATATCATGGTCGCCAACGCTGGTATAGCAGCTGCGGGACCTGTCGGCCGGGGTGAATTCGAGAGTGCCAAGCAGACGATTGAGACCAATATGATAGGCGCCATGGCCACCATTGATGCGGCAACAGCTTATTTCCTGGCAAAAGGTAGCGGCCATCTAGTCGGAATCAGCTCAGTGGCTGCCCTGCGGGGAATGCCCAGAAGCTCGGCCTACTGTGCCTCCAAGGCCGGATTTGCCATGTATCTGGAGGCGGTTCGAGTGGAATTGTACAAAAAGAAAATCGATGTCACAGTGCTGTACCCCGGCTATATCGACACCCCCCTCAACAACATGCTTAAGAGCCGGCCCTTTTTGATTACTGTTGAAAAAGGGGCTTCGATCATCGCTCACCTGATTGAAAGGAAGGTCAAATCGTCAACGGTTCCTGTCTTCCCATGGAACATTGTCGGGCGGCTGATGAAGATCCTGCCGACGCGTTTCATCGCTAAGATGTGATGAATTGCGAGGGACATAAATCTTTTTTGGTTTGTGTCCCCCTGATTTCAGAAAAAGCCAATCATCAATTAGATGATCAGTTCGATTCGGCTTCCACTGCGCCGTATACATTGTAAAACAGCGGGTAATTAATAACCACAACGTTTCATTGAGGTTTTAAGTGAATAATAGAGACTATTTACCACTGAAAGTGTATGGCGCCAAAATCTCTTATTTCACCGGTAAACTTGAGAACTATCTTCGCTTCAAAGAGATAACCTACGAGTACATTCCGATGGGGACTTTAAAAATTCGAGCTGAGATTCTGAAAAAAGTAGGCGTGTTCCAACTTCCCAATGTTAAAATGGCTAATGGGATCTGGATGACGGATACGACTCCGATGATCCAGTGGTTTGAAGCGGAATTTCCGGACGGCCCTGTGATTCCGAGCGATCCCGAGCAGGCCTTTTTCAGCCTGCTGCTGGAAGATTATGCCGATGAATGGCTTTGGCGCCCTGCGATGCACTATCGCTGGCATTACAATCAAGACGCCTTTTCCTTGAGCAGAGCCATTGTTGATGAGTTATTTGTCTCTCTTCCATTCATCCCAAAGTTGATCAAACGATGGATGATCAGAACGCGCCAGAGAACGGGATTTACAACAGGTGATGGAATTCACAAGGGAAATATTCAAGGAATTGAGGCCACTTACATCAAGACGCTCGAAAACCTGCAGGATATCTTTGAAAAACGCCCTTTCCTGTTGGGAGACAAACCCAGTCTGGCCGATATCGGCTTTTCAGGCTCCATGTTCCGACATTTTGGCATCGACCCCACAGCCTCCGCCCTTATGCGTGAAACCGCACCTGCGGTTTATGAATGGACGGCGCGTTTGTGGAATGCCAGACATAGCAAAATTGAAGGATCATGGTTAAATGGAATTCCCGACGATTGGGGTCCCATTCTGGATGATATCGGAGCGGCCTATCTTCCATATCTGTGTGCCAATGTGGATGCCTGGAAGAACGGACAGAAAAAGTTTAGCGCAACGATTGACGGCGTAACATATAAAAAAGCCAGAACCTCACATTACAGGGTCTGGTGCTTGGAAATGCTGCAGAAACACTTTAATTCTTTACCCGATGAAGCAAAAGCAACAGTTCAATCCCGCCTGGAGGCTCACAATTGCTGGGAGCCTCTGTGGCACCATCAGGAACTGGTTTCCCACCTGCATCAGGACGATATTCCCGCATTGAGTGCTGGCACCAATGTACTGGGCATATAGGTTCTCTCCCAAGTGCAGGATAAAACCGACTACGTAAGCATCTCGGGAAAAGAGGAGGACACGAGGTTATGCCGGTTTTGAAATATTGACAAACATTCCAGAAAAAGAAAAGATACCGTTAATAAAACAATAAGCGTGAAAGGAACACTTAACAGGAGTTGAAAATGACTGACCAGGAGATCTACCAAAAATTTATTGAGCACATGGACAATCCCGTCTGGGAATTCACAGAGTCGGAACATAAAATGGCCATGATCACCTCTTTCATCTCACCGGAAGAGGCTGCGTTCATGACCGGATTTCCTCATAGTGGAAAATCCCTGGAGGAGATCGCAGCCATGAAAGAGATGGACCTGTCTGAACTGACGCCGAAAGTGAAGGCCCTCTGCCGAAAAGGTCTCATATTTGAGGGCATCCGAGGTGAGTCAGTCCGTTACAGGCTGTGGACGGCAGTAGAGATGTTTATCAGGGTCATATTCTGGAGTGGTAAAGATGAAGAGCCTCAGAGAAGTATGGCCCATTTTGCAAACATGTATTATATGGACGGATGGTACGATCAGGTCAAACCCCATCCGTATCCGGCGCTAAGATCCATCCCGATTCAAGAAACCGTCCCAGCGCCCACCGGTTATATGCCTTATGAAGATATCCTGCAGGTCGTAGACAACTATGAGTACTATTCAGTCTCGCATTGCCCCTGCCGGATGCGCCATGATATGGATCCCGATTATGCGAACAGCCAGTTTCCGTCAGAGGTCTGCCTTCACTTTAACGAACTGGGTCGCTACTGTGTCGGCAATGGGTTAGGCAGAGAGATTACCAAAGAGGAGACCCTGCAAATCCTCAAAAAGGCAGCCGATGCCGGATTGGTGCACGGCATCACCAACTACCAGAAAAACCCTGAAACCATCTGCAACTGTGATCTGGATTATTGTACCTTCTTTAAGCCATACCACCATCTGGGCCATGAAAAGACTCATGATGCCTCCAATTATGTCGTGGCATCAACACCGGAGACCTGTAAAGCCTGCAGCTTATGTGTCAGACGCTGCCCGATGGATGCCATTCAATTGAAATACAATGTCCTGGCAACCAACAAGTTTAAAAAATCCCCGGAGATAGATATTAACCTCTGCCTCGGTTGTGGCGTCTGCGTGCATAAGTGCAAGCCAAAATCGATCCTCCTGGAGCGCAAAGCGGAGGAACTGATCACAGAACCACCAAAAGATGGAAGAGAGTTTGTGACCGCCAATGCCATGGCTACGATGGAAGCCAAAAACGGGGCTGCAAGTAAAAACTAAATCTGCAGGGTTTTGCGGGCATTTTTGGGTTTGCATCCAACAACAGTCCGCAACATCCTCAATTGACTAGTCATCTGCCAGCTATTCATTTTTTGCCAGATGACTGTCCAAAACTTCAATTAGGAAAACACCTTTCGAGAGTTCCGATGACCATACCCCACAAAAGACAATTTGACGTTTCAAATGAAGTGTACCCATTTCAAGATCACTGGATGGAGATTGATGGCCTGACCCTGCACTACATTGATCAGGGGCAAGGTCCGGTCCTACTCTTTTTCCATGGCAATCCCAGCTGGTCACTTTTGTATCGTGATATTATTCCTCCCTTGAGCAGGAACTACCGCTGCATTTGCGTGGATTATCCCGGTTATGGATTCAGTGAACGACCACCGCTGGAGGAGTATGATTACAAACCGGAGACTCATTCTGCGCTGATGGAGAAGGTGGTTGAAACGCTGGGATTGAAGCAGATCACCTCTTTTCACCAGGACTGGGGTGGCCCGATAGGTCTGGGTCTGGCGGGCCGCAGACCCGAGCTGTTTAGACGACTGGTGATCGGCAATACCTGGGCTTTTGATATCAACCAGGATGAACGGTTCCTGGGCGCCAAAAAGTTCAGCCTCTGGATGGGCAGTGAAAAGAACCGCGACAGTGTAATTCAGAAGAACCTGTTCCTGAATAGCGTTACGCCCATGTTGAGAAGCGGGCAGGACAGGCGTGATCCGGCACTGGGAGATCAAGTTGCAGCAGCCTACAACGCCCCCTGGTCCAAACCTGAATGGCGATATCCCACCTGGATCTCCCCCAACCAGATTTCAAAAGGGGTGGATTATATCAATCAAGTGGAAAAGGGATTGAAAAATCTGAAGGAAAAACCGGTCCTTTTCTTTTGGGGCATGAAAGACGTTGTCTGTGTTCCGGACCTCTACCAGAAATTCAAGGAGTACTTCCCCAACAACAGGTTAGTGGAGCTACCGGATGCATCTCACTTTTTCCAGGAAGATGAGCCGGAAATCATTGTCACAGAGATGTTAGCGTTTTTGAAAGAATAAAACCGGTTAGGCGGATCGGCCGGAATTATCGACTGAAAAGAGATCTAAAATATTTTACTATTCGAAAAGAAAAACAAACAAAAAACGGAGGGAACGTGGAAGAAACTGCCAAAGGACAGGCTTATCAGCAATATTTTTCAAAGTCGCATGACTTGCTGCGCAAAGCGGTGCGGGATTTTGTCAAAAAGGAGATCACCCCCCACGTTGAGGAGTGGGAAGAGGCAGGGGAATTTCCCAAGGATCTTTATAAAAAGCTGGGAGATCTGGGCTATAACAGCATCTCCTATCCAGAGGAGTATGGTGGCGCTGCTGGGGACTGGTTTGAGCACATAGTTGTGCTGGAAGAGTTTTGCCGTAGTAGTTCTTTCGGGCTGGTGGCCAGTCTTTTCTCCCATGGTATCGCTCTGCCGCCCATCATCAAACATGGAACCCCGGAGCAGAAGGAGAAATTTCTGCGCCCGATTATCGCAGGGGACCGCATTGCCGCACTCGGAGTGACGGAGCCCAGCGGCGGATCGGATGTGGCCGGCCTGAAAACAACAGCAGTGCGGGATGGGGATCACTATATCGTCAACGGCAGTAAAACATTCATCACCAGCGGCGTCAACGCCGACCAACTTACCTGTGCCGTACGAACCGGTGGAGAAGGACATGGCGGAATCAGTCTGTTGATTATCGAAAGTGACAGCCCCGGCTATTCTGTGTCTGACAAGATGAAAAAGATGGGTTGGTGGGCATCTGATACTGGTGAAATATACTTCGACGACTGCCGGGTACCTGTCGCCAATCGTATCGGCGAGGAGAACAAGGGGTTTTATTATCAGATGGAGAATTTTCAGACGGAACGGCTGGGCATGGCAATTGA
>PJEL010002502.1_pt1 | contig 16697 bp, 10 predicted proteins | sample 1853271 | NCBI WGS metagenome assembly PJEL01 (sample SAMN08108733, study PRJNA415343) | Invertebrate metagenome, whole genome shotgun sequencing project. | host: Globobulimina | place: Sweden: Gullmar Fjord | collected 2015-08
ATTGATTTATCCGATTTTTACGGATATGACGTCCAGCCTAAAAAAGTGAAGGAAGCTATTAACAATCCTAGCGTTTCTTATAGGTATCAAAAAGATTCTCATGAGTTTAGGAAAATTCCTGGATGGGCAATAGCTTATTGGATAAGTAGCAGAGCTAACTCATTGTTTGAGTGTACTCCATCCCTGTCAAAGGTGTGTGATTTGAAACAAGGTTTGGCAACTGGACACAACGATACCTTTCTAAAATATTGGAACGAGGTATCTATAAATGATATCAAGTTCAATTCAGAAAGTATTCATGAAGCAAAGATATCAAATAGCAGATGGTTTCCATGCCAAAAAGGTGGAGAAAATAGACGTTGGTACGGTAACCATAATTTCATTGTAAATTGGTATAATGACGGAGAAGAATTACGTGAATTCCATGGGTCAGTAATAAGAAATCCAAATTATTATTTTAGAGAAGGATTAACATGGTCCAGCCTGACGGTGTCTAGCTTTTCTATGAGGTATAATCCTAAAGGGTTTGTTTTTGAGTCAAAAGGAGGATGTGCATTTCCAAAAAACTTAGAAACACTACCTGCTATTATTACTTTTTGTAATTCAAAAGTTATCAATTATTTTTTGTCAGTTCTATCTCCAACGATGGACTATTCGCAAGGTCCAGTGGGGAATGTGCCATTTATAAATATAATCCAAGAAAGTATTAAGCAAATTTATAATGAAGCTGTAAATACTGCTCAAAATGATTGGGATTCCTTTGAAACCTCCTGGGATTTTAAGTCATTTCCATGGCTCACCGCACCCCTTAAAGTCTCCACCACCAAACAATCCTTCCAAAACTGGTTAGACTATTGCAACTCTCAAATCAAGAGAATGCAGGAACTGGAGACTGAAAACAACCGCCTCTATATCGGAGCCTACGGACTTCAAGACGAGCTAACTCCAGAAGTACCTGAAGAACAGATTACACTTGCCCGTGCAGACCAGGAAGAGGATGTCAAGCGACTCCTGTCATACTCAATTGGCTGTATGATGGGCAGATACTGTCTAGACGAACCAGGTCTTATCTATGCCCATAGCGACAATGAAGGCTTCGACCATTCCCGTTATAAGTCATTCTCAGCAGATGATGATGGGATAGTCCCCATCATGGACATTGGCTGGTTCGACGATGATGCAAGTAACCGCTTCTTAGAGTTTCTTAAAGTAGCCTGGTCGTTCGATACCCTTGCAGAGAATATCCGCTTCATCGCTGATACCCTTGGCCCCAAGCGTGGAGAAGATGCACATTTCACTATCCGTAGATACTTCTCGACCAAATTCTTTAAAGACCACCTCAAAACCTATAAAAAACGCCCCATTTACTGGCTGTTCTCCAGCGGCAAACAGAAGGCTTTTGAATGCCTGGTCTATCTTCACAGGTATAACGAATCTACCCTCCCTAGAATGAGGAGTGCCTATGTAACTCCACTTCAAGGGAAATTTAATGCCCGAATAGATTATCTCCAAAACGAGATTAAATCTGTCGATACGGCGTCGGCAAAAAAGAAACTTCAGAAAGAGCTTGAGGTCATTAAGAAGAAACAAGTCGAACTCGCCAAGTTTGATGAGGAACTCCGCCACTATGCGGATAAGCGAATCACCCTCGACCTCGATGATGGCGTCAAAGTCAATTACGGCAAATTCGGCAACCTGTTGGCTGACAAAAAGGCTGTGACAGGGAAGAAGTGACATGAATATATCCCAAATCCAAGATACACTCCACAAGCTCTACATCGAAGAGAAGCACCGTCTTATATTCTGGTATGACACTGATGCAGAGTTTCAGGACATCCTCCCTTCTCTTGATCTTCAAGATATTGATATCTTGCGAGTTGACGAAGAAGGCTCTCTGAGTCTCAAAATCAAACTCGAACTCGAAGACCGAGAAGGCAAATATCTTGTCTATGCACCCTACGTAGAGCCAGCACCAGAAGGCGACTGGTTGCTTGACATAAAACTGTATAGTCATATTTTTTATGCAGATAGAGCGTCGATTATCTTAAACGAACTTGGCTTGACCAGCCAGAGTCTCCGACCATACTTGAACAAAAGGAAGAACTTCTTCCGCAGTCAGGATAGGCAGAATCGGCTTCAAAAATGGATCTCTTCCGATGATAACGAAGACACATTAGACCTCAAGATGCTGACCGTCCTTACAAAGGCAGACCATCCCAATTTCTTCTCTATACTGATGAAGTTGATTGGGACATTCTGTTCTGATGATACCTTTAACTCAGGTGCGGAGTCTAAACCATGGGAAGAAATCAATAAATTCGGTCTTGTTGAGTCCTTCTGGAAACTGATTCAACAGAACTTTGGCTATATAGCCGATGAGCCTCAAATATCTGACTTCCTAATCCGCATACTGGTTACAGACTTTACAAACAACCTGAAAGCCGACCCACCTAATGGGCTTACCCATTTCATCCTCCCACAAGGCTCTCAAAGACAGAATGTGAGTGTCTTCCTTTCGCAATGGAGGACGACAATAGGTCAATTCCAGAATTTTAATACCATTTCCAAATATTACGGGAAGAGTCTGAAGATCGAGGAAGTCCTCGCTCCATACGAACCAGAGGATTTAATCGACATCCCAACCTTCGATGCGGTGGAGCGGAGAATCATAAGCTCTTTAAAGAACACTATTCTTAAATTCCCTGATGAGTTTGAATCTGTCTTATCCGTAATCAGAAGAAGGAGAGATAGTCATTGGCTGACTACAACGATAGGGAAGGAACAAACCAATCTGTATCCAGTGACGTATGATGCATTAGAATCGGCTATCTCACTGTTCCAGCTTCGACAGAAGTATGATTCTGGCATAAGCTATCCCACAGCTAAGGAGATGTTCTCTGCCTACACCTCAGAATTATTCAAGTTCGATCAGTTTTATAGGCAATTCCATGAATCAGCCGAACAGGTAGAGTTGGGTGGATGGGATGTCTTGAAAAATCTAGCCAGTGCTATAGATGACCTTTACAGTGACTGGTATATGGATCAATTGGCGGTTGCATGGGATGGGTTCATGGAGCCGAGCAGTGGTGAAGGGCTTCTGGATAAATGGTCGTTTTACACTCCCTACAACCAATACCAATTCTACGACCGTCACGTAAAAAAGGAATTACAGAATAAATCACGTTCCAGGGTTTTTGTTATTATCAGTGATGCCTTCCGCTATGAAGTGGCGGAAGAGCTTACCCGTGAGATTAACAGCAAGTATCGATTAAAGGCTGAATTAGAGCCCATGCTGGGCGTTCTGCCGAGTTATACATCTTTGGGTATGGCTTCCTTGCTTCCCCACAAAAAACTCTCCTACAAGGCAAATGGCGATGTCCTCGTTGATGATAAACCGACAGCCTCTTTAGAACAGCGGTCAGATATATTATCAGCGAAAAATGGTATCGCTATTAAAGCAGATGATTTGACGGCTATGAGCAAAAGCCAGGGCCGGAATTTCGTAAAGCCATATGAAGTAATTTATATCTACCATAACCAGATAGATGCCCTTGGAGACAAAACAGTCACTGAGTCCAAAACTTTTTCCGCAACTCGTACAGCCATCAATGAGGTCAGTTCTCTTGTTCGATTTCTGATTAACAACCTCAATGGAAGTTATATCGTCGCCACGGCAGACCATGGCTTTATCTACCAAGAAAAAGACCCTGCTCATACAGATAAAAGTGTTCTACCTGAGAAACCCGATGGAACAGTTAAAGCCAAGAAGAGGTATATCATTGGCAAAGACCTTGGCGATACTCCGAAAGCATGGCACGGTAATATGGCTGTTACAGCTAAGGCAGAAGGCGATATGGAGTTCCTGATACCTAAAGGTACCAACAGATTCCATTTCAAAGGAGGGGCCAAATTCTTTCACGGTGGAGCCATGCTTCAGGAGATAGCTGTACCTGTTGTGACCATCAAAGAATTACGTGGAAGTGAGAGGCTGAAGTCCCAGGTCTCCAAGGTAGGCGTTTCTCTACTTGGAGCGAATAAGAAGATTGTCACGAACAGGCACAGATTTGAATTCATCCAGACGGATAAAGTTTCGGACAGGATGCTCCCACAGACTCTGTTGATCTCCTTGCGTGACGTAAACACCCTTATCAGTAACGAAGAGATGGTTACCTTCGACAGCACATCCTCTGAGATGGATGAAAGAAAGAAATCGGTCATGCTAATGCTCAAGTCTGCCCAGTACGACAACAAAAAGGAATACCATCTCGTTCTCCGTGATGCTGAGACAGAGATAGAACACGAAAGATATCCAGTTACCATAGACCTTGCCCTGGTCTCTGACTTTTAGGAGTAAATACTATGGAAAATGATTCCAACCTAGACTCCCTTCTAAACCAACATTTTGCGGGAAGAGTCGTTCGGAAAGACCTGACCAAACTTGTTAAGGAAGGTGCCAACGTCCCTGTCTACGTGCTTGAATACCTTCTCGGTATGTACTGTGCCTCTGACGATGAACAGGTAATACAGGAGGGCCTAGAGACCGTTAAGAACATCCTTTCAGAAAACTATGTGCGACCTGATGAAGCTGAAAAGATTAAGTCGAAGATACGGGAAATAGGCAACTTCAAAATAATCGACAAGGTCACTGTTAAACTGAACGAAAAACTTGATGTCTATGAGGCTATACTCTCGAACCTGGGCGTCAAAGGGGTTGAGGTCCCGAACAGCACTATCAAGAGTTACGAAAAGCTCTTAGCCGGAGGTATCTGGTGCATTCTCACCCTGGAATACTTCTACGAGGAGGGGCAGAAGACATCTCCATTCCTTCTTAGAGAACTGAAACCCATCCAAATGCCGAACCTGGATATGGACTCAGTATTCGAAGGGCGTAGGGAGTTCACTGAAGAAGAGTGGTTAGATGCTCTGTTGCGCTCAACAGGGCTGGAGCCTACTCTCTTTGAAGAAGATACTAAATGGCACCTCCTAGCACGCCTTATTCCGCTCGTAGAGAACAATTTCAATATGTGTGAGCTTGGACCTAGGGGAACCGGAAAAAGCCACGTCTATAAAGAAATTAGCCCTAATTCGATACTTGTTTCTGGAGGACAGACGACCGTAGCTAATCTCTTCTACAATATGAGCAGTCGCCAAGTTGGTTTAGTCGGGATGTGGGATGTTGTGGCTTTCGATGAGGTTGCGGGTATTCGATTCAAGGATAAAGATGGGGTCCAGATCATGAAAGATTTCATGGCATCAGGGTCATTCTCTCGTGGCCGTGATCTCATTAATGCTAATGCATCCATGGTCTTTGTAGGCAATATTAATCAGTCAGTTGATACACTTGTTAAAACCAGCCACCTCTTTGCTCCATTCCCTGAGGAGATGATTGACTCAGCATTCTTCGACAGGATGCATGTCTATCTTCCAGGCTGGGAGATCCCTAAAATGAGACCTGAGTTTCTGACCAATCAGTACGGTTTCATCGTAGACTATCTTGCAGAATTTCTACGTGAGATGCGGAAAAGGAACTTCTCTGACTCTATTGATAAGCACTTTAAACTCGGAAATAACCTGAATCAGCGAGATGTTATTGGGGTTCGAAGAACAGTATCAGGGCTTCTTAAATTACTCTACCCTCATGGAGAATTTGAGAAGGAAGCAGTTGAGAAATGTTTAAAGTACGCTTTGCAAACCCGCAGGAGAGTTAAAGAACAACTCAAGAAGATCGGAGGAATGGAGTTCTACGATGTTCATTTCAGTTATATTGACAATGAATCTATGGAGGAAAAATTTGTCAGTGTTAAAGAGCAAGGAGGAGACTCTCTTATCCCAGAAGGACCACCGAACCCTGGAACATTACACACCGTTGCTATGGGTACAAGTGGATTGCTCGGTCTCTATAGAATTGAACTTCAGGTAACACCTGGAAATGGCAAATTATCAATATCTGGAGTTGGAACAAGCTCCATAACAAAAGAGAAGATAAAGATAGCCTTCGATTATTTTAAAGCTAACGTTAACCGTGTAAGTACTGCTTCTAAGGCTATCAACCATAATTATCATCTGCATATTGTCGAACTGCATAACTCAGGCCCTGCTGAAATAATGACCTTACCAAGTTTCATAGCATTGTGTTCTGGACTTCTTGGTAAACCAGTACAGAGTCAAATAGTAGTTTTAGGGGATATGAGTCTCGGAGGCAGTGTTGTTCCGGTTGAGAACTTGGCTGAAACCCTTCAGGTAGCTTTTGATTCAGGAGCTAAAAGAATTCTCATACCTATGAGTAGTGTTGGAGACATACAGACGATCCCTGGAGAATTGTTTGCAAAATTCCAGACCAGTTTCTATGCCGATCCAGTAGACGCAGTATTCAAAGTATTGGGAGTTGAATGATTAGAGATGGCTAATCAGGTCTTGAGAATAAAGAATGTAATGTGCAGGTCGGCTTTGCTAAGCTACTAGTTGGATATGATTTTCAGCGATATTAAGCAGGATGCGGAGGCCGATAATCCTCAACCATAGGGTGCTGTGATATGGCAGTTTATGGAGCACCCTAGGTTTTTGTACCTAAATTCTGGAGGATCATAAACCACTTCATCAATATTTCCCCAACTGTGAACGGTTTTCGGGGCCAATACAGTTTACGTTTGTGGTCAAGGATTACTTTTGTACAATAATTATTTTATTGAGTAGCATAGAGTTTCAGTATAGCCTCAATCAATCGTGTAATTGTAAACATAATAAAAGCTAGTTGGATATTATGACAGAGCATCCACCATTATTTGATCCAGGTTTTCATGATCTTCATATCTTATAAATTTTATCGCAACCGATAAGTCATTTACACGAAGTGGAAAATATGCTAGTTTTTTGTGAGTGAATACCGTATTACACTAGTACAAAAACTGGTACAAAAACGGTATCGCTCGAGACTATGCTAGACCATAAAAGTTCTTTTTTATTATATAGTTACGGTCTATTTGGCGGAGAGGATCCGAATCCCTGTCTCCCAGCCAGCACTTTCAAGGGTTTAGCGATATTTCGTTAAACCCTTTTTTGTTACAGATCGCCAAATTTGCTTTTCTAACTTATTTTCCACTTACAGCCATATGCAAGACTTCTTAAACAGCATTAACTCACTCGCCTGGGGACCGGTTACCATTATTCTTCTTGTTGGAACCGGAATTTTCATTACATTTTTGCTGAAAGGGGTCCAGATTCGAAAGTTTTTCTATGGATTTTCTCTTATTTCAGGAAAATTTGACAATCCTGACGACGATGGAGAGATTACCCATTTCCAGGCACTTTCTGCGGCCTTGTCCGCAACCATTGGCACAGGAAATATTGCCGGTGTTGGTACGGCAGTCGCTTTGGGCGGCCCCGGCGCCATATTCTGGATGTGGGTAACTGCATTTTTTGGCATGGGCCTGAAATACGCTGAGTGTCTTTTATCTTTAAAATACAGAGTCATTCATGAGGATGGCTCCGTCAGTGCCGGCCCCATGTACTACCTTGAACAAGGACTTGGGCAAAAGTGGTTGGGAGTCTGTTTTGCTTTTTTTGCCGCCATTGCCTCGTTTGGTATCGGTAATATGGTTCAGGCAAACTCGGTGGCCGAACCGATGCTTACCCATTTCGGTATACCTAAACTCATAACCGGTATTGTCATTGGAGTTCTTGTTTTTGCCGTAATCATTGGCGGCATTAAGCGGATCGGCAGGGTTGCCAGCAAACTCGTTCCCTTTATGGCCTTTTTTTATGTTGCCGGAGCTTTGGTGGTTATTTTTCAAAACATATCCGCTGTTCCGACAGCCTTTGCTCTCATATTCCATGATGCTTTTACCGGCACAGCAGCAACAGGAGGCTTTACTGGAGCGGCAGTAGCTCAGGCAATCAGATTTGGTGTAGCCCGGGGTGTTTTTTCCAATGAGGCAGGGTTAGGCAGTGCGCCTATTGCCCATGGAGCTGCATGTACCGAAGAGCCGGTTCGAGAAGGCCTGGTTGCCATGCTTGGCCCATTTATTGATACTATCGTAATCTGCTCCATGACCGGTCTGGTGATTATTCTTACTGGCGCTTATACAGAAGGGCTGACAGGAGCTGATCTTACTGCCCGTGCATTTAATCTTGGCATGCCTGGCCTTGGTGGATATATTGTTGCCTTTGGCATCATGATCTTTGCTTTTTCCACCGCCATCAGCTGGTCCTATTATGGTGACAGATCGGTTGAATATCTCTTTGGGGAAAAATCCATTCTCCCCTATCGTCTTCTTTATTGCTGCCTGCTTCCCGTAGGTGCATCCATTCAGCTCAGCGTTGTATGGACAATTTCAGATATTTTTAACGCCTTGATGGCCTGGCCCAACCTCATTGGCCTTCTCTTTTTAAGTCCGGTTGTGGTCAAGAGCAGTAAGGAATATTTTAGTAATCCTGAGAAAGTAAGACCTCATAAACAGTAATTTACATTAGGAATAAAACAGATGAAAAAAATAGCAGTTTTAGCTGGTGACGGTATTGGCCCTGAAGTTATGCAGGAGGCCATTAAAGTTCTTGATGCGGCACAGAAAAAATTCTCATTTGAGTTGGAATATGTCCATGAGGACGTAGGTGGTTGCGCCATTGACAACCATGGCCAGGCCCTGCCCCCTCATACCTTAAAAACCTGTGAAGAAAGTGATGCCATTCTTTTTGGCTCTGTCGGCGGACCGAAATGGGAAAGCCTGCCTCCCCATGAACAACCTGAACGAGCCGCCTTGCTCCCCCTGCGCAAGCATTTTGATCTTTTTTGTAACTTCAGACCAGCCAAGGTTTTTAAATCCTTGGTTGCAGCCTGTCCGCTTCGCGCAGATATTATTGGAGATGGATTTGATATTCTCTGCGTCAGGGAACTGACCAGCGGTATCTATTTTGGAGAGCCCAAGGGCCGGGAAGGAAGTGGCCCAGATGAAATGGCCTATGACACCATGGTCTATAAACGTTCTGAGATCGAACGTATCACCCGCATGGCTTTTGATGCAGCGCGTCTGCGTAATAAAAAAGTGACCTCGGTTGATAAGGCCAATGTTCTCACCACCATGGTTCTCTGGCGTGAAGTTGTCTGCGAAATTGCTAAAGAGTACCCGGATGTGGAACTCAACCACATTTATGTCGATAACGCCACCATGCAGCTTGTCCGTGATCCCCATCAGTTTGATGTCATGCTGTGCGGCAATATGTTTGGCGATATTATTTCAGATGAATCGGCCATGCTCACAGGATCCATGGGACTGCTTGCTTCAGCCAGCCTGAATAAAGACAAATTTGGTCTGTATGAACCAGCCGGAGGTTCAGCTCCGGATATTGCCGGCCAGGGAATTGCCAACCCCATTGCCGAAATTTTATCTGCGGCCATGATGCTGAGATACAGCTTTGGCTTTGATGAAGCAGCAGATGCCATTGACGCAGCAGTGGCCAAAACCCTGGATGCCGGTATTCATACCCGCGATATTGCAGTTGACCCAAGCAAAACAGTAAACACTGCCCAGATGGGTGATGCAATTGTGAAAAATTTGCTAGGCTAATACTTGCCGCTTGCCCATTTGATTAACCACGAAACACACAAAATACACTAAAAATTTTTCGGGTATTTCGTGTATTTCGTGGTTTTATTCTTTTCCTTTTTTTATGACTAATTCCCTCACCGTTGTACTCGTTGAACCCCAGGGAGCACTTAACATCGGCTCTGTCTGTCGGGTGATGATGAATTTTGGCTTTAGTGAACTGCGCCTTGTTCGTCCCCGGGCAGACCATCTGAGTAAACAGGCCAGGGACATGGCGGTTAAAGCGAAAGGGATGCTACCTAAAGCCAAAATCTTTGACTCTTTAGCTGAAGCTCTGTCAGACTGCCATCTATCAATTGGTTCTACCAGACGCACCGGCAAATACCGGGACCATTTCATTGAGCCCCATGAACTTCCAGTAAAACTCACCACACTCTCTGCCAACCAGAAAACAGCCCTTGTCTTTGGCCGGGAAGATAGTGGCCTGACCACGACAGAACTTGATTTATGCCAGCTCTTTCTTACTATCTCCACCCACGACTCTCTGCCCTCGATGAATCTGGCCCAGGCCGTTACTGTAGTCCTCTATGAATTGTCTAAAGGGGTGTCAGGTAAAATACCATTGCCGGAAAGACAGGAGCCTGTCGACAATAAAACCCTGGAGGCCATGTTTCTCCATATGCGGGAAACCCTTCTCCAGGCGGAATATCTTGACCCCCAGAATCCAGACCATATTCTGCGTACCTTTCGCCGCATCTTTGGCCGGACTGGGCTAGATAAACGAGAAGTCAGCATCCTCCATGGCCTGTGGAGTCGAATTGATTGGTTAAACAGCTATGCCCCAACTGGGAGCAGTAACAAAAGTGGCAAGTAAAACACTGAGCTCCAACCTTTTGCACTGGTTTGACCAGCACCAGCGTGATCTTCCCTGGCGCCGCACCTATGAGCCGTATCATGTTTGGGTATCTGAAATTATGCTCCAACAGACCCAGGTTGACAGGGTGGTTGACTATTTCAATCGCTGGATCAGGCGTTTTCCCGATATTGCCACTCTAGCCGGGGCAGGTGAAGACGAGGTGCTCCATGCCTGGGAAGGATTAGGCTACTATTCACGGGCGCGAAATCTGCACAAAACTGCCCAAAAAATTATTGCTGATCATGGGACACTTCCAACCGATTACAAGGAGCTACTTGATCTTCCCGGCATTGGCCCATACACCGCCGGGGCTATAATGAGTATTGCCTACAACCTGAACTACCCGGTGGTTGACGCAAATATCGAGCGACTTTTCTCCCGCCTTTATGACATTGCAAGTCCAATCAAGAGTAAAGAAAACAAAGCATTTATTTGGCAAAAAGCCAAGGAGCTACTGCCCAGCGGCACATCCCGCCTTTTCAACCAAGCCCTGATGGAGCTTGGCGCCCTAGTCTGTCTGCCCAAAAAACCACAGTGCCCGAACTGCCCTCTTTCTTCAGATTGTCTTGCCTATAAACATGACAGCGTGCATAAGCGTCCGGTGCTGCCGCAAAAGAAAAAAACAATTTTTATCGAAATGGCCACCGGAATTTTGGTCAAAGAGAGCAAGGTGCTCATCCAGAAAAGGCAGGTGGATGATGTATGGGCTAATCTGTGGGAATTTCCAGGCGGTCGTTTAAAAGATGGGGAATCCCCAAAGCAAGCCGTAATCAGAGAATTTTACGAAGAAACAGAACTGCGCATTGACCCGCATAGCAAAATAACCAGCATCAATCACAGCTACATGCATTACCGGGTCACCCTGCATGGTTTTGTATGTACCCTCTCCGGCTCAGACCAAAACGAACCGGCCCTTCATGCTGCCCAGCAAAACAAATGGGTCAGTTGGAAAGAACTGCAGGATTATGCTTTCCCGGCAGGGCACCGCAAACTCATTGACTTTATTCATAACCAGCATAAGCAAAATTTTAATTTAATGGAGGCATTGCTTAAGTGAAAAATAATTCTCTCAGTTCTCCAGCACTCTGCGAATGGCTGCCCCCATATCCTGTATGCTCACCGGCTTATAAAGATATTCCCGAATGCCCTGGTCTCGGGCCTTTTCTTCGCTGATCAGTTCGCTGAAACCGGTACAGAGAATGATAGGAATTTCCGGTCGTATCTCTAACATTTTCTTGGCCAGTTCACTTCCGGTTAATCGGGGCATGGTCTGATCGGTTATGACCAGGTCAAAATCATCTCCGTGCAGGCGAAAAAGTTCAAGAGCATTTTCACTGCTGGTTTCAGATGTCACCTGGTAACCAAGGGTCTCAAGGATTTCCTGATTCACCTCATTGATCATTAATTCATCATCCACCAGAAGAACATGCTCTGTTCCTTCAACAATCGGCATGCTCATTTCTTTTATCTTATTTTGTTCACTACCCTCCTCCGTGGCTATCGGGAAGAAAATTTTGAAGGTAGTCCCCTTCCCCGGCTGACTATAAACAGAAATATGGGCGTTGTGATCCCTGACTATACCATGCACCACAGCAAGGCCCATACCTGTCCCCTTACCCATTTCTTTTGTGGTAAAATAGGGCTCAAAAATTCTCTCCTGTATATCCTGCTCCATTCCGCAGCCGCTATCACTTATTTCAAGTTTCACATAGGGACCGGGAGAGAAATCCTGGTGGATAAGACCCGCATCAAGGAATTCCTGGCATGAAAGTGAAACTCCCAGTATACCGCCATGTTCAGCCATGGCATGGGCACTATTGATGCATAGGTTCATTAACAGTTGATGAATTTGGGTGGGATCGGCACTAATTGCCCCACACGTCATGTCTACCTGCTGCCGTATCTCTATAGTCGTTGGAATAGAGGATCGCAAAAGTTTGAGGGCTTCTTTAATAATTGGTTGGATAGTGATGCGTATCATTTCCTGATTTTGCTGACGACTGAAAGAAAGAATCTGATTGACTAATTCTCCAGCCCGATCAGCCGCCTTGGAAATCATTTCCAGCTCGCGGGCCATCTTACTCCCAGGTACAGCTTGCATACTAAGAAGATTTGAAAATCCAACTATGGGGGTGAGGATATTATTGAAATCATGGGCCACTCCGCCGGCCAAGGTACCAATAGCTTCCATTTTCTGAGCTTGGCTAAGTTGCATCTCAAGTTTTTTCTTCTCAGTAATATCTTTAGCAATATGAACAACACCAATAAACTCCCGGCTTTCGTTAAAAATGGGTGAAACCGAGACAAGAAAACATTTCTTCAGGAAAGAATGATTAATTTCAGCAAAATAGGGCTTTAAATCCTGCTTCAGTAAATGAATGGGGCAGTTTTCACATTCATTGAAACTATTGTGAAAAAATTCATAACAGTTTCGCCCGACAAGTTCCTCCGCCTCCTTGTTAAAAAACTCACAAGTGGCCCGGTTCACCCGGACTATACGGAAATTGGTGTCATGTATCGTTACCAGATCACTTATGGAGTTAAAGGTCATCTCCCATTGATTTTTACTCTGGCGCAAGGCCTCTACCACTTCTTTTTCCTTTCTTCTGGAGTCATGGAGATCACAAAAAACCTTCACCTTACCCTGCAGGATGGCCGGGTCGATAGGCTTACACAGATAGTCCACAGCCCCTGCGGCATAGCCGCGAGAGATATGCTTTTGCTCCATACTGATAGCTGTGACAAAAATGATTGGTATCTCTCGGGTTTTTTTATTGGCCTGCATGAGTTTAGCAACTTCAAAACCGTCCATTTCGGGCATCTGCACATCGAGAAGAACCAGCGCAAAATCGTATTGGAGCAGCAAAGCTAGAGCCTCATTGCCGGAGGAAGCAGAGATAACGTTAACCTCAAGTTCCTGAAGCAGCGCCGTGAGGCTCAAGAGATTTTCCGGTCGATCATCAACTATAAGTATGTCGATTTTTTTTGTCATAACGACTCGTTATCCTTACCATCACCTGCCACTTTATTATGTACCGATGACGGTTTGGAGTTTTCTTCATCTGTAGTCTGGTGGCCTTGGGGAGACGACAAACTACGTAGCTCGGCAAGGACCTTTTCAGCGCAGTCCGGACAGATGCCGTGGGTAAACTCGACCTCAGCATGATTATGGATGTATGATTCCAACTGATTCCAATAGCCCTGATCGTCCCGTATCTTCTTGCAAGTGGCGCAAATGGGGATAATACCACGCAGGATCTTAATTTCGTTGATGTGCTTTTGTAAAAGACGATTTTTCTCGGCAAGTTCCAGCAGTTGGGTCTCTATCAACTGTTTTTGGTTATATAGTTCGCAAAAAATCTTCACCTTGCTGATTAAGATCAAAGGTTGATCGATGGGTTTAAAGAGATAATCTACGGCCCCGGCGGTATAGCCTTTGAAAATATGTTCATGATCCTTACTGATAGCAGTAACGAAGATAATTGGTATATTTTTGGTATTTTCCCGACCTCGCATCAGTTCAGCAGTTTCAAAGCCATCCATTTCCGGCATCTGCACATCAAGAATGACCAGGGTGAAATCGTGTTGAAACAACAGAGCGAGAGCCTCATTACCAGAGGTGGCGGAGATGATATTAACATCAAGATCTTCGAGCAGGGCCTCCATACTCAAAATATTTCCCTGCCGGTCATCAACAATAAGAATATTGTTTTTGGGGGTCATTAATTTAGTCCCTTAGAATTTATTTTCATGCAAAAAAAATAACAACATTTTATAAAAAACTTTTGAAATAAAATTATTGCATCGACTGTTGAGGTACTTACAATCCTCAAGATGATAGTGAACTGAGTCCAGAACCTTAATTTCTTTAGCAGTTTATCTGGACCAGGTTTCCATTCCCATAATATTATTCAAAAAACCACCGATCTCGCCAAGAGGCAAGACATAATCCACCTCGGTAACTGCCAGTGCGGCCTCCGGCATACTCGGAGCCACAGCGGTTTTGGGATCCTGTACCACAGCCAGACCGCCACAATCTTTAATAATCCGCAATCCTTGACTGCCGTCTTGGTTGGCCCCTGTCAGTACGACCCCAATTAACTGTGAGCCATAGGCATCAGCAGCGCTTTCAAAAAGAACATCTATTGACGGGCGAGCAAAATTCACCTTCTCATCAACAGAAAGAGACAGTGTGTAATCATCCTCAACCAACAGATGATAATTGGCTGGGGCTAAATAGGCGACTCCTGGTTCAACTCTTTCCTTTTCATCTGCCACTTTTACCCGAATCCGACAGAGGTTGTTTAAATGGGTGGCTAGAAAATCATCGGCCCGAGGATCATGATGCTGAACAACCATGATCGGTGCAGGAAAATCAGAGACAAGAATTGGCATTATGGCCCTCAAGGCCTGCAGGCCACCAAAAGAGACCCCTATGACCACGGCCTGATAAAGCCCCCCCGTGCTGTTTGCGTCTCCATTTTCCCCAACATTAGTCATATTTTTTCCGGTAAATTTGCTCATTAGGCAACAACAACTCAAATTTATCGTTTAATTCTGTAAATTTCAGGCTTTCCTTAGAGCCAAGGCAAAGAATGCCGCCTCGACAAAGACTATCGTAAAACAGGCGAATCACCCGGTTTTGTAATTCCCGGCTGAAATAAATCAGTACATTGCGGCAGACAATCATTTGCATCTCGCCAAAGACCTGATCCGTAACCAAGTTATGATTTGCAAAGACTACCTTTTCCCTCAAATCAGGATCAAGAATCGCCCTTTCATATTTGGCGGTATAATAGTCGGCAAAGGACTGGCACCCTCCCCCTTTCTGGTAATTTTCAGTGTAATTTTTTAATAATTTTGCCGGGACAATACCTTCTTTTGCCTTTTGCAGTACCACATTATTAAAATCTGTGGCATAAAGCTGCAGCCTGTCAAACAAACCTTCCTCCTTAAGAAGAATGGCCATGGAATAAAGCTCTTCCCCGGTGGCACAACCGGCATGCCAAACCCTGACAAAAGGATAAGTGGCAAGAAGCGGTACCACCTCACGGCGCAGTGCCAGAAAGAACGATGGATCCCGAAACATCTCAGTGACGTTGATGGAAAGATCCGTGAGTATGGTAAAGAAAAACAAATCATCATAAATCAGTCGATGCTGCAGAGCAGATATACTCTCAAAGCCTCCAATCTCCATTCTACGCCTTATTCTCCGTCTCACATGGGCGATGGAATAGTTGCGGAAATCATAACCATATTTCAGAAAAATTGCCTCCAGTAACAAATTGATTTCAATTTTTTCATTTTCAAGCTGCTTTTCCATTATTGACACAACCAGACACGTAACAAGGATAAAAGACGGTCAACATCAACCGGTTTAGCCAAATAATCATTAGCCCCAGCCTCAATGCACTTATGACGGTCTCCTTTCATAGCCTTAGCCGTAAGGGCAATAAGGGGGAGCTTCTTAAAGCGAAATTGGGAACGAATCCGTCCCATGGCCTCAAATCCATCCATTTCCGGCATCATGATGTCCATCAACACCACGGCAACATCGGGATTTGAGTCCAGCATTTCAAGCCCCTTCAGGCCATTTTCAGCGGCCAGAACCTCCATGCCCTTTTCCTCCAAAGCACTGGACAGGGCAAAGACATTACGCATATCGTCATCCACCACCAGAATTTTTTTGTCCTCAAAGATCGCCTCGCGGTTATACACCGCAGCCAGCATCCGTTGTTTTTCTTCAGACAAATCCGCCTCTACCTGGTGCAGAAACAAGGTGGTTTCAGCCAGCAGCCTCTCAGGTGACCGCACCCCTTTAATAATTATACTATCTGAAAAGTTTCGAAGTTTCTTTTCATCTTCATGATCTAATTCACGGCCTGTATAGATAATTATGGGCAGAGTGGGAACTGCATCATCCTCTTTTATCATTTCCAGCAGATCACAACCGCTCATATCCTGCAGGCCCAGATCAAGAACCATACAGTCATAGATTTTATCCCTAAGGAGCTGCAAGGCCTCTTTCCCTGTTGCCACTGCCGTTATGTCGATATCGGGGCCGCTGATCAGTTCAACCATGCTGTTTCGCTGAGCATGATGATCTTCAACAATGAGCAGCTTCTTAACCGTGCTGCAGATCTTTTCCTCTATCAGTCCCAAAGCCTCCTGTATTTTTTCTATGCTTACCGGTTTTGTCAAATAGCCGATGGCGCCTTTTTGTCTGGCCTCTAAAGCCTGGT
>PJEL010002503.1_pt1 | contig 16697 bp, 14 predicted proteins | sample 1853271 | NCBI WGS metagenome assembly PJEL01 (sample SAMN08108733, study PRJNA415343) | Invertebrate metagenome, whole genome shotgun sequencing project. | host: Globobulimina | place: Sweden: Gullmar Fjord | collected 2015-08
TACGCGGCCTCTGAACGAGATTCAGTGCCAGTGTGGTGAAATTGGTAGACACGCCGGATTCAAAATCCGGTTCCTTCACGGGAGTGGCGGTTCGACTCCGCCCACTGGTACCATTTATTCTTTGTCCTCAGCTTATTCACAAGCTACAAGAATATTTGATACACAAGATTGAAATATCGCAACAATATCATTATTAATTAACTCACAATACATCTGTATTAATATCTACTAGCATCCAAAATTTATGCTCATTTACACGACTATTTAATTCCCCAGTCAGCTGTTAAAATACAATACAATCTCATTATTTTTTAAGCTGAATTCTATGTCCGACATTAACCTCCCCTCCGCTCCTTTATGGCGCCGCCTAGCAGCCATGGTTTATGATTTATTTAATGTCGTTGGTATTAGCTTTTTATTAGCGGCCATCTTGATTCCCACAAGCTCACATTTATTTAATAACGGCGAGCCAATCGGTGAATTGCCTATTCCGGTCGCCGCCAGTTATTTCTTTATTATCACCTTCTTTTTTTATACAACTTTTTGGCGCCGTAAACGTCAAACGCTCGGCATGAAAGCTTGGGGATTAAAAATTGCGAATGAACTGAAGCCACAAACCCCACTTTCTCTTGGCCAATGCATGCTTCGTATTGGTATTGGCTTTTTCTCAATTGGATTAGGGGGCTTAGGTTTTTGGTGGGCTCTGTGGGATAAGCAAGAAAAAACGTGGCATGACCACGCTTCGTTTACTCGTATCGTATTTGATCCAGAAGCGAGTTAATTGCATTAACCATCACTTAAAAAGCCATTATAAATTTTCATAATGGCTTAGAACTCAATACGTTCAAAAATACACATGAGCTAAGGCGCTAAAGTAAGCCCGCAATCATTAGCCGGTAATGAATTAATCCAAGCCTTTATCAACTCAACCCCTTCCTTATGAATACTTGCTCGACCCAACTCCGGCATTTTATGACGGCCATCATTGGTATTCATTCGATAAAGTAAATAAGATTTATCTGCATGCTGTGGAATTACATCCCTAGGATACTGATTATAACCCGTATCATCGGCAGGGTATCCACCCGCAACAGCTGTTTTGCAGATACCGAAGCGACCAGGGTCAGCCGAAAAATCACGATTAAATTCCACCGTTAAACCACTATCACCGGCCGCGCCAGCATAGTTAGGGGTAGGAATCGTTAACCCGTCACGATGGCAATGAGCACAATTAATATCCAAATACCCTCGTGCCATAACCGCTAACTCTTCAGTCGATAATCCAGTGAGCTCAGTGGCATCGTTAAAAATCGGCGCAGAATCAATACCCGTTTTATCGACCGGTACACCTGCCAAAATACCCGCGCTTTCCCAGTGCGCTAATTGATTTTCAATCTGAGTCCCGTAGTCATAATCGTAATTTAAGAAACGCGCTTTTGGTCCAATAGGTTTAAAGATTGATTTACGCCTATCCGTAGGATCATTGCGATCAAGAACCGGTACAACCGCATGGCAATTTGTACATTGATTCTTTTGCGGCACACCATAATCAAATGTTAATGGCGTGCCATCATGAATAATACTCACATCAGCAATGGTCTTGCCAGTCACTATGTAAGAAGCATCGGCTTCTGAATCCCAATAATAAGGAAGAGCCGTCCAGCCATCAGCACGATGAATTAATAAGCGGGTTTCAATATGAGTTTCATTAATGCCACGCTTAGACGTATCAGCAGACATAGAAAAAGTTTTGACTAAAACAGAGCCCACAGGAAATTCAATCACCTCGTTCTCTGAATAGGTCGCAACCTTTCCTTCAGGCACAAAAACAAAGCGATATTTAGTGGCATAATCGGTGAATAAAGGCGTTGATAAATCATAAGGAATACCATTCCCATTCGGCCCAACAGCCGGATTCTTTGCATCTATAAATAAATTATAGTCCGATAATTTAGGGCAGTTTTCAGTCAACAGAGCCTCCCAATTAATACCTGGAATATTTTGAGCGCACAACTCAAGCCCCGTCACCGCATCAGGGACGTCAACTGAACCAGAAGAGTCGGGTATATTTTCTGTGGCGGAGCTTGTAGAGCCAGAGCCCGATCCACCCCCACAAGCTACAAGCAATACACCTGATAATAAACAGGCCAACCCTTTGGAAGTAATTTGAAATCCGTTTTTTATATTCATAAATAATCCTCGGAATAAATACTGACAAAGTAAGCCCTGTTGTTTAACAGGGCCCACTCAATAGACGTGACAATGGCCTTAAAGCTTACAAGCCGCTAACTTAGCATCGTCAGCAGTACAGCCATAAACTTTGCCTTTAATCGTCACAACAGCAGGTGCCAAGCGATCATGAGTGCAATCTAATAGCGTATTATTTTCCATTAAATCAATACGAAGCGTTGGCGTAGGAGCCGTTAAATCTGCATTCCAATTAGAGGGCTCACTCGCATCCGTGCCATAAACCAATCCCACATTTAAATCATTACTACCCAAAGTATTTTTATTATTTTCATTGATATTATCCTGCAAACAAATCAAATCGGCTGCGGAATACACATCATAATTAACACCATCAGCTTTCGCATCAGCGCCGACAATTTGATTAAAACCGGCTAACTTACCGGCATTTGAAAGCAACTCACCAATGGCACCATAAATCACAGCAGGTGCTGTTTGCTCACTGCCAGTGGCATTTCCCGCCGATTGAAAACCGGCAATAATTCCCTGCAACAAACCCTCTTTAGGCGGTGATGCAAGGCTATTATCTTTAAAAGTATTGTCATGAATATTAATATTTTTAATCAGTGGGCTCCAACCATTAGCCATCGTTGCGCCGTAGTTTGCAGCATAATTTTCGACATTATCATCGGCTAAAAAATAACTCGCAATTTCAATACCGGCGGTATCATTGTCTGATATTTTATTGTTATAAATTTCGACATCACTGGTCGCAAAAATCAAAATGCCCGTTCCTGATGGTGCTAGACTTACTGCACCAGCACCGACATTGGTTGTATTATTGTCATAAGTATTATTGCTAAATATGCGCACGCCACCTCCGTAGGCTTGAGGAAGACCTGGAAGGTCAAAACTTAAAATTCCCGCCGCATTATCAAACGCAATATTATTGTAAACATCCGCACTATTTGAGTTCTCAATTTCTATTCCAGCAACGTTATGCTCAGCAACATTATTACGAACAACAATATTATTAGACTGGCCAACATAGATACCTGCGTCAGCAGAGCCTACAGAATAGTTGTAATCCATGAGTACATTTTGACTCGATACAGGGTAAAGGCCATAAGCACCGTTATTACTTCCCCCCTCCTCTAAATCAGTTTCCCAAACCGCCGCCGTATAAGTTATGTGAATACCGTTCACACCATCTGCCTTAATTGCATTCTTAGGCGCCTCATAAACACCCAAATCACGAATAGTAATATCGGTACCACCAGCAAATTTAAAACCATCATCTTCAGGCGCAGAACTAAAATCTAATTTTGTTTCAGTCATCCCATGGCCTGTAATGGTGACGCCAGTAGCATCCGTTACCGTAATAGAAGAACTGACGGTAAAAGAGCCTTTTGGAAGAACAATAACGGCATTATCAGGTATATCGGTTAAAGCCGTAATAAGAGCATTTTTTAAATCTGCACCATCAACTTCATCAGGTGAAACATAAATCGCACCAGCAGGAAGCTCAAAACCAGAACGGGTACAACTTGACGCACACTCAACAATAGCGCCAATACCTGCGGAAGAATCAGCACTCATAGATTCACTTTTGTTTTTACTGCTACTGCTATCACCACCACAGCCCGTCATACCAAATGCAGCGATAGCAATTGCTGATGCTAAACCCAGCTTCATTAAGGGAGTATGTATTTTCATTGTTATGTGCCTCATATAAGGAAGGTCCCCGCTAAGGGTAATTATCTTTTTTATAGTTTGGCTTCGAGCACTCTTTAGGTATCAGCGTTATTATTTATATTATTGCCAATAAAAAATCACTTGAAGTGACTTTAGTAAAACGGGTGCGGTGTAGCAGGTAAATTAATTTCGCTAAGGAGTTCTTTGCAATCGTTATGCAATTCTTTGAAACCCTTATTGTTAAAGGGCTAGACGAGGTGGCACAAGGTTTAATATTAAAACGTTTAAAACTAAGCAAAATTTAAAATCAATATTCTGCTTAGTAATTTCACGTCAAACATTGTCGCGGTAGGCTGTTGGGGTGGTATTTTTTTCTTTTCTAAAAGCACGATTAAACGAGCTCAGCGTTCGATAACCTACATCCAGTGCGATATTAGAAATCGGCGTATCAGGTTCTTTAATTAATCGCTGAGCAGCTTCATTAATACGGTATTCATTAATGAATTCATTAAAATTTCGATACTTCATTTCTTTATTAATAACAGCACGAATACGATATTCAGGAAGTGCCATTTCATGAGCCAAGTCTTTTAAGGTCAAATTCTCTCGGCGATAAAAACCTTTTGCCATTAAATCTTTAAGCGATAACAAAGCATCTGAATCGCCCACAATTTTTTCAGATGAGAGTATCGCTAATGACATTGGAGGGGTTAAAATTTCGCCTTCTGATAATACTTCGCCTTCTGAGTCTGACAAGACTTTCGCTTCGCTCCAAATCTCAGTACGCCCCCTAAATAAAAATACGATGATCATTAATATCGATACATCAATCGCCAAAATTCGAGAGGCCGCCGAAGCAAAATTGAAATTAAAAGAAAAGATAGACCAGCCAAGAGACAAACCCGCAGCGCCCATTATAGCCCAGCGCAAGCGTCGTCGTGATTCGACCAGATCGTCTTCACGTCCCCTCAACAAAGCAACAACCCCCATAATAATTAAGGCGTACTCAAGCCACTGAGGAATTGTCCGAGTTATAAAAATTAGCCAATGAGGGCCATACTGCACATCCAACCCTAATAGCAGCGCCGCCGCAGGCGTAATAAAACTATACAACGCGAGAATGAGCCCTACTTTAGGGAGTGGCCTTCCTTCTTGGAAAATAAGACGACAACTGATCCAAAAAAAGGCCGGTGTTGCACTCTCTATCATGTAAGCGTACACCGATAAATGCTCAGGAAGCCAACCACGGCATAAGTGAACAAAACCACCAAAGATCAATACAAAAAAAGCACGAGCAGCCATTGAATACAAAAAGTCTTTCAGAATCAGTATCATCAAGACAACACAGGCCCCTGCGCCACAAGCGGAGAAGAAAAGTTCTAACATTATATGGCCTTTTATTATTATTTTTTGCCAGAGTAATAAAGCAGGAAAACGTTAACATCGTTACCTGCTCAATGACTAATTTACCATTAATTATTTGCTGCTATTAATCCTTTACGGTTATTAATATAAAATTAAGCGGCTTTACGCATCAATACAATGCCCAATACCAAGCTCCCCACAATCGGGATAATACTGGCCATGACAGGCTCAAAACCCAATACAATGCTCGCAGGAGAAAGCAGCTCTTCGGTATATTTGTAAATCATACCAACAATAATACCGCTAAATATACGGTAACCAGGTGTCACCGAACGCAACGGCCCAAAAATGAAAGAAATCCCTAAAATAACCAACGCGAACGTACTTAAAGGTTGAGTTACCTTGCGCCAAAAAGACAGCATATATTGATCAGAATTTAATCCCTGCTTCTCAAGATATTGTGAATATACATACAATCCTGAAATAGACATATCTCGTGGAGTAACGATCACGACATTTAATTTTTCTGGTGTTAGCTCAGTATCCCAGCGACCACTTGCCTTATTTTCTTGGCGAACGACATCATCATTAATCATGGTTATAACAACGTTTTCCATTTGCCAATACTGACGCTGATACAAGGCTCGCTGCGCATATACAACCTGCTTAAGCTCATTATTATCATTGAACTCATACCGCGTAATACCATGCAATACTCCCCCAGGCTCAACTGCATTAAAACGCATAAAGGTATTACCTTCGCGGTGCCAAAACCCTTTACCTTTATTGGAAAGAGCCTCACTAGCACCTTGCGCAACGGCTTTATTAGCTTGTGCAATTCGTTCTAATGACGGTACGACATATTCCCCTAACAATAGCGAGATTAGCATTAACACAGCCATCGGCTTAAGTACCGCAAATACAATGCGATTAATCGAAACACCCGCTGCACGCATGACCGTTAATTCACTGTTCGCGGCCATCGAGCCTAAGCCAGCCAAGCAGCCAATCAAACACGCCATTGGCATGTATTCATAAATACGACGTGGAAGTCTTAAACCAGAAAAAAATAAGGCATCAACCAATTGGTAATTGCCTTTTAAATTATCCAGCTCATCAACCAAGGTAAAAATAGCATCTAGGCCAACAATAACAATCATCACAACCAAGGTTGCCATTAATACATTACGCGCTACATAAGAATCTAATTGACGCATGACAACCTCTTAATCTTACGACGACGATTCCACTCGGGTATAAATAATAGCCCGGCACCAATTAATCCATAAACCACATGCACCCACCACATGCCGATCACGGGGTTAAGGTTCCCTTTACTCAGCATTCCGCGCAAGGATATCAAAATGGTTATGTACATCATAAAAAGAATAATGGCGGGAAATAAACGCGCAAAGCGCCCTTGGCGTGGATTAACTTTCGATAAAGGAAAAGCAATCATTGCACAAATAGGTACCATAATGATTAACGAGAAGCGCCACTGCAACTGAGAGACATGACGTGGATTATCAGACCCAAAGAGTTCCGATGTAGGAACCGCTTCTTTTTTAATCTTTTTTCGCTCAGCCGCTTCATCAGCGATTTTGACACCGTACAACTCAAAATCCAGCGCTTCAATGTCCATCTGACCTGGAGCAATATCAAAACGCTTACCATCATGAAGCTCTAAAAATCGACTGCCCGTATCCGCATTCACTTTCTGTGTGCCAGTGCGGGCTAATAAGATGGTATTACCATCAGCGATGAATACGTTCTGCATTTCACTTTTATCAGCACTTAACCCTTCGGTATAGGTTACTCGAGAGCCTTTAGAACCCTGAAATCGTCCTGGTGCTAATAATTCGAACTCGGTCATAGAAGCTTGTTTCCGATACAGATCTTCCATTTTTTGAGCCCCCATAGGGCTCAAATATAAACTAAAGAACGCGACTAATAGAGTAATAATGCCAGCAGGTAATAAGGTATAGCCCAATAATTTAGAATTAGAAAAACCCGTCGCCGTTAATACCGTCATTTCACTTTCAGCGTACAGCCGGCCATAAGCCAATAAGATGGCAATAAACAAAGATAAAGGAAGGATCATTTCTAAGAAGGAAGGCATTCGCAGAAGCAGCGTAAAAAATACAATCTCGAGAGGAATTTTCCCAGCGGCCGCCGCGGTTAATTGATAAATTAAGCGACTGCTCATCAGTATCATTAATAAGATACCCGTGACTGCTACCATAGAGGTAAACAGTTCTCGAGATAAATATCGGAAAATAATCAAACTTTTAGCCTTCTCGTTCAGCCATGAAATAACAATCTATCAAAACATCTGGCAGTGTATAGCTTTCTCGCCAAATCGGCTAGCAAAGACGAATTGAAAAGAAGCTTGATATTTCTTCCCAAAGAACCCATCTATACTTTATCGTTATAGCAATATCTAGACTCACTCAAATACGCTTTATATTTTACAACCGGAGCAAATAATGCAATTTAGCACCACACAAGAAAACGCTGTCGAAATTTCTGCCAGCTGCATCGTCGTTAGTATTGACGACAAGGGTCAACTTTCCAGTGCCGCTGACAGTATCGATAAAGCCGCGAATCAATACCTAACTGACTTATTTGATAGCGGCGACTTTAATGGTAAAACAGCTGAAACTTTATTGCTCGTTAAAGTACCTGGCATGACCGCTCAGCGACTGATTCTGGTCGGTAGTGGCAAAATAGCTGATGGCATCAGCGCGAAAAATTTCATTAAAATTGCAGAAGCCGCTGCAGGGGCTATTAAGAAATCAGGCGCTCTGCAAGCCGCCATTTATTTACAAGACATTCCCGTCATCGATAAAGACAATGCTTGGAAAGCTGAGCAAACAGCCATAGCTTGTGAAAATGCTCTGTATTTATTTGATCAAACCAAGAGCAAACCAAAACACGAAGCTGAAGATTATTCTGACTCCATTGAAAACATTCTTTGGGCAGGCGATGCCAGCACTCAGGTTTCTCTAGAAAAAGGCCAAGCAATCGCCCATGGTATTTCTGTCGCGAAAGACTTAGGCAATATGCCGCCTAATATCTGCACGCCAACCTATTTAGCCGAACAGGCCGAAGCACTAGCCGAAGAAACAGGCTTAATTGAAACCATTATTATTGATGAAGCTGAACTGGATGCTATGGGGGCTGGTGCCTTCGTATCGGTATCTAAAGGTTCTACCGAGCCAGGTAAGTTCATCATCATGAAATACCAAGGCGCTAAAGATGCTAACGAAGCACCTCACCTTATTTTAGGCAAAGGCATCACCTTCGATACCGGCGGCATTAGCTTGAAGCCTGGCGCGGGTATGGACGAGATGAAGTACGACATGTGTGGTGCGGCTTCTGTTCTTGGTACTATGACGGCCTTGACCGAACTTAAACCTAACATCAACATTATAGGGATGATCACAACCGCTGAAAATATGCCTGCAGGTAATGCGAGCAAACCTGGCGATGTCGTCACGACTCTTTCTGGCAAAACCGTAGAAATTTTAAATACCGACGCCGAAGGTCGCTTAGTATTATGCGATGCTTTAACCTACGCTATCGACAACCTAAAGCCTGCCTCTATTGTTGATATTGCAACCCTAACAGGTGCTTGCATGATGGCATTAGGAACCGTGAATTCTGGTTTATTCACCGAAGATGAATCATTGGCGACTGAACTTCAAAAAGCCGCGGTTGATTCCCACGATAAAGTTTGGCGCTTACCGCTAGAAGACGATTATCAAGAACAGTTAGATTCTAACTTCGCTGATATCGCCAACATCGGTGGCCGTCTTGCGGGGTCAACTACCGCAGCCTGCTTCTTAGCACGCTTTACTGAAGGCCAATCTTGGGCGCACTTGGATATCGCAGGAACGGCGTGGCACTCAGGTGGTAAAAACAAAGGCTCTACAGGACGCCCTGTGCCTTTATTGGTGAACTATTTACTCAATAAAAACCCAGCTTAACAAATAAGCGCATAGAGAATAAATAGCACTGATTGAATAGCGCCATCAAAGCGCAATTCAATCAGTGCTATCTTTTAAACATACGGTTTAACCGCCTGCTTTTTTAACCGTGAAGCCTCTTCGCTTCATTTCATCAAACATCTGATCGCGCACATCACCTTGTATTTCAATCACCCCGTCTTTCACGGAACCTCCTACCCCACACTTCTGCTTTAACTCTTTTGCAAGCTTCTTTAGCTCATCCGACGCTAATAAAACCCCCAAAATCAAGGTAACACCCTTGCCCTTACGTCCTTTGGTTTCACGCTGAATGCGGACAATGCCATCACCTTCTGGTAAAGACTCATTTTTACAGACACAACCCTCTTTCGCTTTACCACACTCAGGACAAGTACGGCCCAGCTCTGTTGAGTAAACAGAACCCGCACTGGCCTTTTGCTCAGGCGCTGCTACCTTGACCAAGGGATCATCACTTCCTAATCCAGTTAAACCAGCCAACCCTGCAAGGCCAACTGTTTTTTTAGAGGTCGTTTTTTTTGACATGCCCATTTGCCTTTAATATCAATAATTATCAAACAAGTATAACGAAAAAGCCCTATAACAAAAAAGGCGACAGGTTTTACCCCGTCGCCTTTTTAAACTATTTGCTCTATTAGCTTATCAATTTACCGATAAATTATAGCTTGTAGTTAACCTGTAAAGAAATACCCATGGCATCCATAGAATACTCACCTTTTAGATTGGTTGAATCTTTTGGATTACCATCTAAACCACGGTTATATTCATTTACTTTCGTATCAGCAAAGAACAAGTAAGAGAAAGCAAAATCAACATCTAAGTCTTCATCAATGCGATAGTTTACACCAGCACTCAACCATTCACGGTCATTATCAGGCACACGTGCGGTACGGTAAGAGTTACTAACAGGGCTTTGATCATTTGCATAACCCGCGCGTAATAACCAGTCATCATTCAACTGATAATTAGCACCAATTGCAGATGCAATGGTGTCCTTCCAGTTTTCTTCGATGTGGCCAATATAACCTTCACCTAAGTCACTTAATGTTTCAATCATACCCACTTCAGATTCAGTTGAAATAACATCGAAGCTTTCAAATACAGACCATTGTGTCCAAGTTACACCCGCAACCAACTGAAGCTTATCTGTCATCTGATGCGCATAACTGACGGTCAAAGATTGAGGTGTGGTTAATGGCACTTCAGAAGCTTGCTTAGGCACTGAACCAGTAGCACCATCAACAGGAGCTATAATGTAGTCTCCTGCTGCTACAGTCGTCCCAGGAATATCTGTAGGGGCTTTAGTTAACGCAAATACGCCCTGGTCTTGCTTAAATTCAGAATCGCCCTGAAGTTTGAACTCCATCTCTGAACGATAGCTAATACCCACGGTGATGTCAGAATTAATGTCCCACATTAGGCTTAAGTTATAACCTACTTGCCAATCATCACCTTCAACTTCGTAGTGGTTCTCAAAACCAGCAGCACTTGCCCACTGCTCATCTGATAACTCAGCAAAACCTAAACGTGCATCAGCAGGATTTTTGCCACCATTTAAAAATTTAAGATTTTCATTATATGGAATGGTATCAGTATGCTTAGACAGCAGTCCCTTCATATAGGTAATGTCTAAACCAAAACCTACGGACAACTGGTCATTCACTCGATACGCAAGCGCTGGCTGAAATTCAATCGAGGTTAATTTGGTTTCATCCGCAAATGCACCACCCACAAAGTCACTGTCATAGCCGGTATTGGTTCCAAACGGAACGAATAAACCAAAACCCGCAGCAAACTTGTCATTAATCGGCATCGCGAAATATGCGTAAGGAACCGTAGCTGAAGAAAGGAAATCGCCACCATCAGAATAAGGACCTAGATCTTCTGCGGTATAGGTTTTACCAGCAGCATTGGTATAACTACTTGGAGAGAAGCTTCCCGTCGGCTTAAGATAAGAAGCACCCACTGTTAATTCAGCGCGTTTTAATTTAACCATACCTGCTGGGTTATAAAATACGACACTTGCATCTTCTACGACAGCAGCACGGCCAGCGTACGCATTACCAGCGCCAGCGGCACCTTGTTCGTTTAATTTATAACCAGAAGCTTGTACGGCTGGAGCCAATACAGCAGCGGCGATCGCTGCAACTAAAACGCGTTGTTTCATTTTTATAGGAACCTATTGTAAGAATACGCATCTAATACCCACAAATTTATTTAAATTATGTTTAGTGAAGTATCTCGATACAAAAGAAATCGGGGGAATTATGCCAGTTTAACAAACCGCTATTGTTACAATAATATACAATTAGGTTACAAAATGTAATTAAGCTGGCGCAATTTGAGAATAAATCGTCCTATTAGGTCCGATTATCGAATGATTTTTATCTATTTAGGCCACTGGATAGTTTTCTAAGACTAAGCCGCAAGTTGCTTCTGCAGGCCGGCTAAATCAACCATTGTCGTTTGCTCTACCACCTTGCCGCGGTGAATAATCCAGATTGACGCGGCCGAAAAAGCGATCACTTTGCCATTTGCAGGCATACCAAATAACGACTTATTGAAACTTCCGCAAAAAGTAGAAAACGTAATCACTTTATTATCTTCTGCCATAATTTCTTCAATGATTACTTCTAAGTCTGGCACCGCTCGACGAATATCTTCGACGTATTCAACGTAACCATCAAAGTCTCTATAACCATCTTTAAAGGTTGTCTGATAGCGAAAGCCTTTGCCGACAATTTGATTTAATAAGCCAAACTTTCCTTTATTCCAGGATAAATCAATGTGTTTCTCAACCAGAGATTTGTTTTCTGCGCTCATAGGGTAACCATTGATTTTATTAATGTTAAAAACTGATACTTTTCATATTAATTCATGGCAAAGTACGAAGATAATCATAGTAATAAAACATGCATTTCGCTAGTGTCTTAAGGCAGCAACCACAGAGAAATTGACGTCGGTCTATATTCGCCGACGACCAATTAAACCAGTTTGATATGACTTGTATCTGGAGCAGGAGGGAATTTTTCGTTCTTTCCATCGACTAACTGAGTGCCCGGCTCCGCGATAGAAAATGCTGACAAGTCCAATTCTAAATCGGCCACAGGACCAGAACGATCTGGATTCATGTCTTCACCAACATCAGCAACCGTGATATGTGATGTATTCGGTGCAGGCGGCACGGCTTTCTCTGCTACGGCTATTTCAGCAAAAGGCGAGACTACTTTAATCCCGCTAGTATCGATATTTACATCAGGAATATGGCGGCGCTCATCGGGCTTCAATAAATCACTGCCACTGGGTAAAACATCCCAATTACTTTCTTTCACTGGCGGGTTTTTAGCTATCGTTTTTTCAACAGTCGGTTTTTTAATCGCCGCCTCTTCTTTCGCTAAGGTAATGACTACCTTAGCGCCAGCTTGTTTAAATACTTGCTGGTATTTAGCCGCCGTGGCTTTATCAACGGCCTTCTTGATTGTATTAACTTTGCCTGAAAACAATATCGCCAGCTTTGCTGCATCTGCTTTAAAAACTTTCGCAATCGCAGCTTTTACACGCTCATCGTCAGCACCGGCTAATATTTCTCCACGGAAATAAATGTCGTACTTTGGATCTGCCATTACTTAATTCCTATTCATTAATACAACCAAACCTTTATACAATCATATTATAGACCGTCATACCCGCGCTTTTAAGATTTTTTGCCAGCACCTTCTGCGATACGCTTCACAACTCGAGAGGTCGCAACGAATGCAAAAGTCCCTGTTACCATAGTGACCGAGCCAAAACCCGATGCACAATCTAGGCGTTTACTGCCTTCATCATCAGGTTTTATTCGGCATACTGAACCATCGGGCTGTGGATAAGTCATCTGTTCAGTAGAATATACACAAGGAATTGAATAATAACGTTTTGAATTGCGAGAGAAACCGTAATCACGACGTAATAAAGAACGTACTTTAGAAATCAGAGGATCGTGAGCACATTTATTAACATCAATAATCTGAATTTGCAGTGGATCAATCTGCCCACCCGCTCCGCCCGTCACAACAATGCGTATTTTATTGATATGACAATGAGCAATTAAAGCAGCCTTACTTTTAGCACTATCAATGCAATCGACCACATACGAAAACCCCGTATGAACGAGATCACGCATGTTCTTTTCGGTAACAAAATCCATCACGCAAGTTACCTTACATTCTGGGTTAATGGCTTTTAAGCGCTCAGCCATTGCCTCAATTTTAAGCTTGCCGGTATTACCATCCATTGCCGGTAATTGACGATTGATATTCGTCACACACAGGTCGTCCATATCAATTAACGTAATCGCACCAATGCCACTGCGAGCAATCGCTTCTGCCGCCCAAGATCCAACACCGCCAATACCAATGATACAAACGTGCGCGTTGCGCAAACGCTCTAAGCCTTCGCTTCCATATAAACGGGCAATGCCACCAAAACGGTCAAGATAGTCATCAGACATGAAAAAAAGAGGCCTCAGGATAATTCAACAAGCATTCATTGAAGGTTCAATCAAAGCTTAATAAAACAAAGCTCCAATGAAAATATTCGATAACAAAAATCGAATTATACCTGAACACTTGTCAAAATGAGGTAGAAATTGAATGCAATTTACGCAGTGCTGCTTAGTTAATCGCAATTCTTTCATTTCTAGCCAGAGCGCGTCTGCTCCAGCGAGAAATTTCGGCAATACGAGGTAAGGTAGGTTCTAAGCGTCCAAAACGTATCGCTATATTTGTTTGATCTCGAAGTTTTTGATGCCCCATCAAACCCGTTTTCAATGCTTGCGTAGGCGGGTGCTTACCCACAAGGCTTTGCACCAATGTATCAAGGAAGCTTTCTGACAACTGCGCCAGATTATGATAATTCAAGGTAACATCGGTTATAGGCAACCCTTCTATTTCACTGCGTGAAATAACCAGAGCATCCCCTTGCTTTAAAGGACCTTGCAGAATATTGAAAAACTCGGTCATTTCAGCCTGTATTGAGTCCATTTTTTCTGGGCCATGCTCAACCACTAGAGCATCAAGCCATAACTGACGAAAACGGCGTTGACTGAACTTTTCGGTAACAATTTTAATTTCTAAACGCTGAGGCGTGGGGGTTTGTGATGCATCTTCGACAGCATCGCTATACAGCGCCAATAACATCCAGTCTTTATTCAATTGGCTGAAGGCTCCATAACCTTGCAGCTCAGCAGCTTCTGCATCACCCGCGTGAGACGCAATACTAAAAGCGAATAGAATCAAAGAGATGGATAAAATAAAGGTGCGATGCATGATTTTCTCGACAGGTGTCAATACAAGACAATAATGCATTCTCTCAATAAAAAATAATAGCGCACAGTTCTCACTTTAAGCTTAAATCGATAATTTTAAAGATTAACCAGTTGAATTCGCTGTAATTGATTAACAATTTGGTGATGCAGAGTATCTTGAACATCAGGGTTGCGAATATCATCCAGCGTGATATCCCCTAAAACACGCAGAAGCAGGTCATTAATACCCGTCCAATTGCTCGCTAAAGAACACGATTCAGTGATCTCACACGTATTATCATCCGCACTACATTCCGTTAACGAAACCGGCCCTTCAAAGGCCTGCACCACATCCAATACGCTAATTTGAGCAGGTGCTCGCGCAATACGATAACCCCCTTTTGAACCACGCTGAGCAATCACCAGTCCAGCATCCACAATCGCCTTCATAACCTTACGCACAGTCGCAACCGTTAAGCCCGTTGCCTGCGAGATATCATCGGTTGATTGCTTAACCGCCCCCGCAAGGGCCAACTGGTTTAACACAACCAAACCATAATCGGTTAATTTACCAATTCTGAGCATTACATTAAGAGTTCTTTTAGTGATCGTACTGATAATATGAGTATTCATACTAGGAACATTCATCATATCAGAGCTTTTTAAATAATTCTCACACAACGGTTTCTAAATACCGACTCTCGATACCGAATAAAAACCGCACAAATAAGACCCATTCGTATCTAGGTTAAAAGTATCAATTATATTGGTCATAAACTGCCCACTTTGATAGAATGTGCGCCCATAATTTACCAATCAATACCAGTTTGGTATTGATTATAATACCCTACCAAATTAGTATGGTATTACAAACCAAGATCCAGGCCTGCCACTATATTAAGCATTGCAGTTTAAAAATGCATTAAACCTTAAATAGTGTCTCCCAATGGCCGCAGACGATGATAGAGATGAGAGTCGTTCCTATGACTGATAACGCAGAAATCGATCGCCAGATAGGCAGAGAATACGAAGCTGGTTTTACTACCAACGTTGAATCTGCAACCTTAGCCCCTGGCCTAAACGAAGATACCATCCGCTTTATCTCAGCTAAAAAAGGCGAACCAGAATGGTTACTTGAATGGCGCCTAAAAGCCTTTGCTGCGTGGAAAGAAATGACTCCGCCAAACTGGGCACAAGTTCAACATCTTGATATCGACTTCCAAGAGGTATCCTACTACTCAGAACCAAAGAGTATGGAAGATCGCCCACAAAGCTTGGACGAAGTTGACCCAGAATTATTAGCCACCTACGAAAAGCTTGGCATTCCTGTTCATGAACAAGCGGCTCTAGCCGGCGTTGCCGTCGACATCGTATTTGACTCAGTATCACTTGGCACGACTTTCCGTGAAACGTTGGCTGAATCAGGCGTTATTTTTATGCCTATTTCAGAAGCGGTTCACAAACATCCTGAGCTGGTTCAAAAATACATGGGCAGTGTTGTCCCACAAAAAGACAACTACTATGCAGCACTTAACTCGGCTGTATTCAGTGATGGCTCGTTTGTTTACATTCCTAAAGGCGTTCGCTGCCCAATGGAATTATCGACCTACTTCCGTATTAACGAAGAAAAAACAGGTCAATTCGAACGTACTCTTATTATTGCCGACGAAGGTTCACACGTAAGCTATTTGGAAGGCTGTACCGCACCGATGCGTGATGACAATCAGCTGCATGCGGCGGTAGTAGAATTAATTGCTCATGACGATTCTGAAATCAAATATTCTACGGTACAGAACTGGTACCCAGGGGATAGCGAAGGTAAAGGCGGCATTTACAACTTCGTAACCAAACGCGCTATTGCCCACACCAATGCAAAAGTATCTTGGACTCAAGTTGAAACGGGTTCTGCTATTACTTGGAAATATCCAAGCTGTATTTTAAAAGGCGATAACTCTGTCGGTGAATTCTACAGCGTTGCCTTAACCAACAATTATCAAGAAGCCGATACCGGCACGAAGATGATTCACTTGGGTAAAAATACCAAGTCGACCATCATTACCAAAGGTATCTCGGCCGGTAAGAGCCAAAACTCTTATCGTGGTTTGGTAAAAATGGGCCCTGGTGCAAAAGGCGCGCGTAACTATACCCAGTGTGACTCA
>PJEL010002504.1_pt1 | contig 16693 bp, 9 predicted proteins | sample 1853271 | NCBI WGS metagenome assembly PJEL01 (sample SAMN08108733, study PRJNA415343) | Invertebrate metagenome, whole genome shotgun sequencing project. | host: Globobulimina | place: Sweden: Gullmar Fjord | collected 2015-08
TCAATCTAGAAAGATAGATGAAGATAGCTAATCCTCATCTAATTTTTATATGATACTAATGTAAAGGCTTCCAATTGAAGAATATCTGATAATCGGTCATTACTCTTTAAAATCAAATGATTTCAGATACATTTCATCTACGATTAGTATATATTAAAAAATATAAAATTTATGTATTTAAAAATTAATATTAATATATAAAGAACTAAAATAAAACTTTCCTAAAACTCTTCTTTTTTAAATAAACATTATTACAATTTCCTCTATTATTTAAGAGCCTTAAAAATTTGCATTTATAGGAATTTTTATATATATTTGTATAATATTTAATTAAAAACCATTTATATCATGTTAAAATTAAATTTTAATAAAAAAACATTCTATTTTTTATTAGTTTATTCTTTATTTCTTATTGTTCTAATAAAAGATCTAATAATGCTTATAAAACATTTGAGAAAAATGAATTGAATTTTAATAAAAACTTCTACTATGTAAACATAGATGAAAAAGAGATTGAGCAAAGTATAGATAATTCAAATACCATACCACAATTAAATAATATAAATATAAGCCTAACAAATGAAGAAAATAATCTTAGAAATACACAGGATCTAATTATTAGTCAAAAAACAAAACTAATTAATGAAATAGATAAAGAAATAAAAAAAGCTACCAAAGATAAGAAAATACTAGAAACTCTCCTATCTAAAATATTAAATAATAATTTTTCAAATTTAGAATCTTATTTAAATAATATTTCACAAACACATGAGAATAATAAAATATTTGAAATAATAAATAACCAAATAAATCTCCTTAAAGAATTAGATACAATCAAAATAAATATCACTAATAATTAAAATAAATCTTTAGATAAAAAGTTTAAAGAACGGATAAAAGAAGAATTTCTATTACAAAAAGAAGCATATGAACAAGAAAAAGAAAAATTAAACTCAATAAATACTTTAAATGAGTTAAGAAGCTATGCATTAAAAGAATATCAAAAAGCTATAAATAAAATTGAGGAAGATAATGAAAGTCATGTCAACAATATTAAAAATAAATATGAACTAAACAAGATATATTTATCGAATAGTATTGATTTAAAATACTCAAAATATTGGCCAATAAATTATTTTCAGACAACTTGGATTTATAATACTTTTTGCGATTATTTTGATATTGAGACACCACAAAAAAAATGTGAACTAGATCAACAAATAATTAATAATAAAATTCAAGAAGCTAAAGATAAATATGAAAAAAATATAGAAGAACAAAATAAATCTAAGATTTTAAAATTAGTAAGGGCACAAGGAATTCACGAAAATAAAATAAAACAATATGAAGAAGCATTTCTAGCTGAGCAAACTATAAATAAGCAAAATCTTGATAACGATAATTTAATAAAAATTGAGAGCATTAAAAGTAAATATGATACTCAAGTAAAACTATTAAATCAATCAAAACAACTCAAAATAGAAACTTTAAATAAAAATCTTTTAGATAAATTAAAAGCTATAGAAAAAAATAATGAAAGTTTAACAGGAATTTTAAATGACAAACTTATTGATATTAATAATTATTTAATAAATCATAAATATCAACCTAATAATATCTTAAAAAAATATAAATCAGATTCTACAATTTATATTAATAATATTATTAACCCTATAAAGGACAAAATACAAAAAGCAAGAATAAGAATAAATAAAAAAAATATACAAAAAAAACAAAAACATTGGAAATGTAATCATAATAACTGTTCATTTTTTAATATCCAAAGTGATAATTATTGTGAATTTTGTAAATATCCAAAACCAGAACTCTTTAATCAATATTGTTCGCAACATTTCTGTGAATTAACTAAATGTGAAAATAATTGCCTAATAAAATCTAAACTTTTAAAAGGTTATAATAAACAACAAAATCAAAATAAACCAACAATTTATATAAAACCAGATAATATACCAGTACACTGGAAATATTTAACATTTGACAATAATAAATATCAGCAGCCTTTTAATCTCTCTAAAAACAAGATAATACAGAACCTAACTGAAATAGATACAGATAAAAATGGTTGTACTGGAGCGATCGCGAATAATTATTCTAAAAAATTGAAGGAAAAGAAAATACAGCAGAAAGTTTGATAAATGAAGCAAGAAATATTTATAATAATTTAGAATATAATTTAAATATAGATCCCATTTTAAAAACACTTAAAAATAATGGACTTCTTTATTTAGATCATATAATAGCATTAAAACTATATACAGATTTTAGTAATCTACAAAGAAAATTTAAAAGTCTGTTATCCTACGCATCTAAAGAGGAAAAGAAGCATGAATTATTTAGATTTCAGCAATTTTATCTTGTCTTTGAAGACTTGATAAATAAAGTAAAAACTCAAAAAACAAATAATAAATTAAAAGAAAAAAATAAATTTGCAGGTTTAAAACTTTCAGGTATTTCAGAATTTACATTTCAAAATAATGGTTTTTTCTCAACATCAGAAAATAAAGAAGTTACTGGAAGGTTTGCAGGAGATGATGGAATAGTATTAGAGATTAAACCATCTAAGAAAAGTATATCAGTAAAGGGTATATCAAATAAGAAAACAGAAGATGAAGTTCTTTATATCAATTCTCAAATAGAAGTAGTAAAATATGATAGATATAAGAAAGGAAAACATATCCAAATTCATTATCCTGATAGAATACAAGTTATTAAAACAAATAAAACATATTACAAAAATAATATAGAAAATTATCCTGATATCACAAAAATAATAAATAATAAAGATAACAGGATAGAATATAAATTAAATGGAGAATTTCTTTATGCAATTCCTTTAAAACAAAACAAAGATAATAATCATAGTATTCATAAACATAATAACCATAAAAAGTGTACATGGACCTGCAATAAATGTGAACAATTAAATAATATTTCTATAGATAATTGTAATAAATGCAAACAAAAAAAAGGATTTGAATTTACTTTTGGAAAAGAAAATCAAAATTACAAGTCTAAAATTCAAACATCATTTTCAGAACGATTGCAATTATATCAAGCTACACAAGATAAAGAGAGTTTAAAAATTGATAATAAGACAAAACAAATACAACTTGATGATCTTTTAAATGAAGTAATGGATAAATATGATCATCATATCCATAGAGTTGACGGAAAATCTACAAATCTAAAATATGAATTTGATGAAAGATTGGAATTAACAAATAAATTGAGAGAATCTCTTATAGAAAAAAAGGGAAATAATATAAAAAACAAACATATAACTAGTCCAAAAGAAAGCTATTATTGGCATATAAATAAATACATAAAAACAAATGAAACATGCCAGTTAATACATGAACTTTATGAAAATGGATTTATAGGAGATGCTCATATAGTAGCTTTAGAATTAATTTGTCATTACCATGGACCACAACAAGAATTCAAAAAAAGTTTTATAAATACTAAACAATCATTAAACCCAAAATATAAAGTATGGCATAAATATTTAACTGAATTATATGAAATACTAAGCTTTCATAAATCTAATCCAAGCGTTATGTCATGTAAAGTTCTGCCACAATACAAAACATTATATTGTGGAATGTCAGGGCTAAATAAACCTGATACAACAAATCATTTTGAAACATATTATGGACCTATTTCTACAACTCCCATATTAGATAGAGCAAGCTATTATGCCGGAAATAATGGACGTATTTTGAAATTTGAATTAAAAAATGATTATAATAAATGCACAGCTTTAGATATTTCATGGTTAGCTAAACAAAATGATGGGGAAGTGCTTTGTCATAATGCAGAATTTAAAATTTCTAATATACTTAAACCCAAATACTTATTTTAATATATTAATCTAATTTAAGATTAAATTTAAAATAAGAAGATTTATGGTTAAAACATATAATCTTCTTATTTTAAATAATATATAAAAATCATTTACTTCCAAAATCCTTATAAAACTCTAAAATAGTATCTAAACCCAAAAAGAAATTATCAATTCCAAAATTTTCATTAGGAGAATGAATATTATCTGAAGGCAAACCAAATCCAAGCATAACAATAGGCGCTTCTAATTTTTCTTTAAATTTAGTTAAAATCGGTATACTTCCACCTCCTCTAGTAAGAATAGGTTCTTTATTAAAAACCTTTTTTATTGCATTAAATGCAGATTTAAATGCTTTAGAATTTATATCTACAATCATGCCATTACTCATTCCATCATGAATCTTAATTTTTACCCTGACTCCTACTGGAGCTTTTTTTAACAAAAATTCTTTACAATTTTTAGCAATTTGAGAAGCATTTTGATTAGCAACTAATCTAATTGATAATTTAGCAAAAGCTTTAGATGGCAAAACAGTTTTAAATCCTTCTTTTTCTGTATAACCACCCCATATTCCATTTATTTCTAAAGAAGGTCTAATACCTGTTCTTTCAATTGTAGTATATCCTTTTTCTCCATAAATATCATTAATATCTAATTCTTTTTTATAATTACTTAAATCAAAAGGATTTTTATTTAAATTTTCTCTTTCTTTAGTTGTTAGTTTAATAACATCATCATAAAAATTTTTTATTAAAATATGACTATTATCATCTTTAAGAGAAGTTATCATATTAGATAATATTTCTATAGGATTAGCTACTGCTCCCCCATAAACTCCAGAATGTAAATCTCTATTTGCACCTAATACTTCGATATCCATTGTTACTATTCCTCTAAGGCTAGTAGGAATTGAAGGAGAATCTAAACTTATCATTTCCGTATCAGATACTAATACACAATCTGTTTGTAATAAATCTAAATTCTCTCTTTTATTAAGAAATAAAGATAAATTTTCAGACCCCATTTCTTCTTCTCCTTCGATAATAAATTTTATATTAAAATTCAGATTTTTCGTAGCAATTAATGTTTCTATTGCCTTTATATGTATATATATTTGCCCTTTATCATCAGCAGCTCCTCTACAATAAATTCGATTATTACGTATATTTGGATCAAAAGGTGGAGTTTCCCATAATTCAATTGGTTCAGGAGGCTGAACATCATAATGTCCATATATTAAAAGAGTTGGAAAACTTTCATTTAAAATTTTTTCTGCAAAGACTAAAGGATGTCCATTTGTTTCAATTATTTTAGTATTATCGATACCTGCTTGTAATATTTTTTTTTTAACAAATAAAGCTGCTTTTTTTATTTCATTATTATATTTTGATTGAGCGCTTACTGAAGGGATTTTTAGAAATTCAAATAACTCTTTTATAAAAGTATCTTTATTTTTTTTTAAATAATTTGCTTCTTTATTCATTTTATATCTTTTAAGATTAAATACTTATAAATAATTTTTTGTTCACTTTATGCATATTTTAGAGCTATTTTACCTCCTGGTAATTTATCAATTAAATTTTTCATTTCTAATTTAATTAATAATGATGATAGCTCTGTAGATCCAATACCTGAATTTAAACTTAATTCTTCTAAATTTAAGCCCTCTGACCCAAATTCATTTAAAGAATTTATTGCTTTTTTTTCTATTAAATCTAAATTTATTTTATTTATTTTTTTATTTGATTTTGCTTCTTTTAGACTATCCCAATTCATCATATATTTAATATCATCTATAGAGATTAATATATTAGCATTATGAGAAGCAATTAAACGATTACATCCTTCTGATTTCATTCTTCCAATATCTCCTGGTAAAGCAAACACTTCTCTATTATAATTATTTGCAAATTCTGCTGTTATTAATGCTCCACTTTTTTTTCCTGCTTCGATAATTATAGTAACATCAGATATTCCTGCTATTATTCTATTTCTAACTGGGAAAAAATATTTTTCTTGATTTTGAAATGGGCCATATTCACTTAATAAAGCTCCTTTTTTTAAAATTTCTCTAGCTAAATTTGTATGTTTCAGTGGATATATTTCTTCTATTGAACAAGGAAGTATTCCTATATTTTCTAATTCATTATTTAAACATTCTTTATGAGTATAATAATCTATTCCTGAAGCCAATCCACTAACAACTATTATTCCCTCATTTTTTAAATCTTGAATAAGTTTTGTTAAAAAATTTTTACCATAATTAGTAGATTTTCTTGTTCCTACTATACTAACAATTTTAGGAAAATTTAAAGAAATATTTCCTTTATAATATAAAATAGTTGGAGGATTATAAATACTATGTAATCTTGATGGATATTCTTTATCAAAATAACTCAATATTTTTATATTTGAATTCAAACAATATTCAATAAGTTTTTCTGCTTTCATTAAAGTTTTCTCTTCTAATATTTTTTTTGCTATAGATTGTCCAATACCTGAAATATTAGATAAGTAAGAAAATTTTGTTTTAAAAACATTTTCTGCTGAATGAAAAGTATTAATTAATCTTCTAAAGTTTGTCCCTCCAATTCCTTTTATTAAACTTAGAGCAATTTGATATTTTTTATCAATTAATTGTTTATTTTTTCTTAATTTTAACTCATTAACTTTCTCTTTTTCCTTAATTGAAGATTTTGATATTATTTTAAATAAATTCATTTTTTTATTTCTTTTAATTAAACTCCATAAGTTAATTATTTCATTTTGGTTTTAAAAATTTGTTTTTAATTTTTAAATATTTCTGTTAAATATAATTTAGATCTATGCAAAATTCAAACAAAAATTTTTTCTTAATAGATACAATGGCTCTAATATACAGATCACATTTTGCTTTTATAAGAAATCCTAGAATTAATAGTAAAGGAATAAATACAAGTGCTTCATTTGGCTTTCTAACTTCTTTATTAGAAATCATACAAAAAGAAAAACCATCTTATTTAACAGTAGCTTTTGATACTCCTGAACCTACTTTTAGACATTTAGAATTTAGCGATTATAAAGCCAAACGAGATGCTCAACCAGAAGATATAACTTTAGCAATACCTCAAATAAAAAAAATTATTAAAGCATTAAATATACCTATAATTCAAAAACCTGGATATGAAGCAGATGATATTATAGGAACTCTAGCATATAAAATCAAAAAAGAAGGATATAAAATCTATATGATGACTCCTGATAAAGATTTTGGACAGTTAGTACAAAAAAATATATATCTATATAAGCCTGCATATATGCAAAGTAAAATTGAAATATTAGATGAAAATGCTATTTTAAAAAAATGGAATATTAAAAATGTAAATCAAATAACTGATATAATAGGACTTTGGGGAGATGCATCTGATAATATTCCTGGAGTACCAGGAATAGGTGAAAAAACTTCTAAAAAACTTATACAAGAATATCAATCGCTTGAAAATTTATTGAAAAATTCAGATAAATTAAAAGGTAAATTAAAAGAAAACCTTATAAAATATTCAAAACAAGCTCTAGATTCAAAAAGACTTGGTACAATTGATACTAATGTACCTATTAAATTTAAAATTGAAGAAGCTAAATATCAAGAACCTAATAAAACGGAATTATTGAATATTCTTCAAGAACTAGAATTTAAAACTATAATAAAAAGATTATATGGTGCAAGCATTGAACAACAACAGAGAATGGATTTTGGAAAATCTTCTCAAACTTCAATTTTTGAAAACATAGTGAAAGAAAATAAAGATTATCAATTTAAAATCAACAATATTATAAATACAAAACATAAATATTCCATAATAAACAACTCAAATGATTTTAAAAAATTGATTAAATTATTATCAAAGCAAAATCAAATTTCTATTAAAGTTTTAGGTACAGATTCTAATCCTCACAAATCTAAATTATTAGGCATTGCTTTTTCTTTTAAAAGCAATGAAGCTTATTACATACATTTTAATGAAAAAATAAATCTTCAAGAATATATAAAAGAGTTTGAATATATTTTGAATAATGAAAAAATATTAAAAATAGGAGAAAATATTAAAAATGATATTATTCTATTAAAAAAAAATAAAATTAAAATAAAAGGGCCATTTTTTGATAATATCATAGCTCATAATATAATTGAACCTGATATAAAACATGATATCAATACAATGGCTAATATGTATATTAAATATGAACCAATGGAAACTCATATTTATATAAAAGGTAATGAAATTATTAATAAAAATAATTTAAATGAAATAAAAGAAAATATATGCGAATTCGTTGATATTACATTGCAAATAAAAAATAAATTAGTTTCTAAATTAAAAATTGAAAAAATTGAAAAACTGTTTTGGGAAGTAGAAATGCCTTTAGTAGAAGTACTCGCAGATATGGAATTAAATGGAGTTACTATAAATAAAGAAGAGCTATACCAATTATCATTAGATATAAACGAAGATTTATTAAAATTAGAAAAAAAAATATATGAATTAGCTGGCGAAAATTTTAAAATAAATTCTCCAAAACAATTGGGATATATACTTTTTGATAAAATGAAATTGTTGGAAAACCCAATTAAAACCAAAGGAGGACAGTATGCTACAGGAGAAAGTATTTTATCAAATTTAACTTCAATTCATCCCATAGCAAATTTTCTTATTGAGTATAAAATGCTTTCAAAATTAAAATCAACTTATGTTGAAGCCTTACCTGCAATAGTAAGTAAAGAAGATGACAAAATTCATACTACCTATAACCAAGCTATTGTTGCTACAGGAAGATTGAGCTCTACAGAACCTAATCTTCAAAATATTCCTATCCGCAACATTAGAGGCAAAGAAATTAGAAAGGCATTTATTCCAAGTAATTTAGATTGCAAAATTATGTCTGCTGATTATTCTCAAATTGAACTTAGAATTATGGCTTCTTTTTCTAATGATAAACATATGATTAAAGCTTTTAAAGATGATAAAGATATCCATCTTATGACAGCAAGCAAAATATTTCATGTTAAAGAAGAAGAAGTTACTTCTGATATGAGAGCAAAAGCTAAAACTGTTAATTTTGGAATAATTTATGGAATATCTGGCTTTGGATTAGCTAAAATTTTACAAATAAGAAGAAGGGATGCTCATATTATGATTCAAGATTATTTTAAAGAATTCCCTGATATAAAAACTTATATGGATAAAATAATTGAGAAAGCTAGAAAAAATGGATATGTTAAAACATTGTTAGGTAGAAAAAGAGTATTAAATGATATAAATTCTAGAAATTCAAATGTTAGAAAATATGCAGAAAGAAACGCTATAAATTCTCCTTTACAGGGAACTCAAGCTGAAATGATTAAAGTAGCTATGGTAAATATTGATAATTGGATGAAAAAAGAAAAATTAAAATCTAAAATGATTATGCAAGTTCATGATGAATTAGTCTTTGAGATTCATAAAGATGAAATTTCTTTAATGCAAAAAAATATTAAAAAGCTTATGTCGAATGCTATAAAAATTAATGTCCCTATTAAAGTTAATATTGCAATTGGCGAAAATTGGTTAGAAGCTCATTAAAAAATGAATAAAACAAATATTAAATTAAAATTAGAAGATCGAAAACTTGAACATATTGAGTTGGCTTTGGATTCAAAAATAAATAATTCTTTAATTGATAAAAGATTTTATTACGAGCCACTTTTTTCAAACAATAAAACAAATGAAAATCCTTATTGTTTTGAATGGTTTGGTAAAAAAATCAAAACTCCTATATGGGTATCTAGTATGACTGGAGGAAATCCTTTAGCAAAAAAAATTAATACAAATATTGCTAGAGCTTGTAATGAATTTGGAATGGGGATGAGCTTAGGATCATGTAGAGCTTTATTAGAAAATAAAAAATTAATAAATCAATTTAACGTTAGAAAAATTTTAGGAAAAAATTGTCCTCTTTTTGCAAATTTAGGAATTGCTCAAATTGAAAAATTTTTACATAATGGGAAAATCTCATTAATAAATTCAATGATTTCAGAATTAGATGCTGATGGCTTAGTTATACATATTAATTTATTACAAGAATTTCTACAACCTGAAGGAGATATTATAAACTTTCCACCTTTGGATACTATAAAAGAATTTATAAAGAAATTTAATTATCCAATTATAATAAAAGAAGTTGGCCAAGGAATGGGACCCAAAAGCATTGAAAGTCTCTTAACTTTACCTATCGAAGCTTTTGAATTTGCTGCTTTTGGAGGTACTAATTTTTCTAAACTAGAGATTAAAAGAATTAAAGATGAAAATTCAGGCTATATACCTCTCTCTTTTATTGGACATGATGCTGAAGAAATGATTCAGTTTACAAATAATATTATTGATAAACTTGGTGATAATATTAAATGCAAAAAATTTATTATTTCTGGTGGAATAAAAAATTTCTTAGATGGATTTTATGCTATAAATAAATTAAAACTACCTGCTATATATGGTCAAGCTTCTGAAATTTTAAAATATGCTAAAAATGATTATAAACTTTTATATAATTATTTAAATACTCAAATAAAAGGACTCACTTTAAGCAATAAACTCTTAAAAATTAGGTAAACAAAACTATAATAGATTTTAGTAAATATATTTAATATATATTCTGTATTGTAATATTTAGCAGTAGATATTTATAATATTTCAAATATAATTTTGATATATATAGAATTTAATATTAATATTATCATCTAGTAAATTAATTTTAATAAAAAAATTATAATTCTTAAATATAAATTTCAAAATAATGCTAAAATACAAAATATTTATCTATTTGTTTATTATTAATTTATCAATAACAAATTGCAATACTAATCCAGTAAATAAATTACAACCAAACAAAAAAATTAATCATATAAAAAAAACCAAATATCCTAAATCAAATTATAAAAAATCAAACAATTCTTTTTGTAACAAAATCGGGTCTTTTGTTAATAATACCAAAACAATTTTATTAACCCTTTTAGGTTTTTCATCTTTAAATTTTGCATCATCAACTCCAAATAATTGGCTTAAACAAAACGTAGATAGTCTAATTCAATATGCTTGGGATCTAAATACTTTTGAAGATGAATTTGGAATTTTTGGGACAAGAAATGATGTTGATGGTATGCTTAATATGTATGATTATGATGGAAAATTTAAATGGAATTTTATGATTGATAATGGTAAAATTGATAAAATAAATATTCTTGAAAAAATAGATGATGATTTTTTTGCAATGGGCAATAGTGAATTTGATGATATTTATAATATATTTTATTCAAGATTAAATAATACTGGAGGACATAAATATACTAAAAGATTGGGAGGTAATTATTATACCCGTATTCATAGTTTGATAAAAAATAATAAAGGAAATTATGTTGGAACAGGAGAAACAAAATATTCTGGGCCTAATCGAGAATTACTTGGATTTGAATTCGATTCTAATCTTACAATTCTTTGGATAAATTCCTATGGTGGAATAACATCTGATATAGGTTATAGTATTGCTGAAACAGATAATAGATATGTATTTTTTGGAGAAAATACAAATTTTGGTATTGGAATTGATTCAATTCTTGTTTTTTCTACTTTTAAAAATGGCACCTATACAAGAGGAAAGGTTATTGGAGAAACTGAATATGATAATGGTATAAGTTTAAAGCGTTTATCTAATAATAACTTAATAGGAATAGCATATATAACTGGTAGTCAAAATTATCATAAATTATTAATTTTAATATTTGATGAAAATTCAAAATTACTTGATGCTAAATTATTAGAAGATTTGCATTTTAGGCCATATAATATATTAGTAAAAAGTGATAACGAAATCTATATAGTTGGAACATCAGCAATTGATACTACAAAAAGTAATAAAGTAATACTTAAAACTAATAGTCAAATTAAAAAAGTTACAGCAATAATTTTTGAAAATACTGAAAGTCAAAAATATGATATAATAAGTGGTATTAAATTATCTCCTGATGAATATCTTATTACTTCTGGATTTTCTTTTTATTATGATAGTAATAGTACTTATGGTAAGTTTGATGAATTATTTGATATTAATTGTGTAAATATTACTGATTATAATTTAACTGATGTTACTTCTACGATACACAATCAAAATGTAACTTTAAATACTACCACAAACCTACCTTATACTTTTGTAGATCATACTCCTAATAATATTTACTCAATTTCTTTAGACCAAGAGCTAATTTGCCATTCTCCAACTAACAGTCCTACAAATCCTTCAATGAATCCTACCACTTATCCTAGTCTACAACCTTCTATATATCCTACCATTTATCCTAGTCTACAGCCTTCTATAAACCCTATTTTCAATCCCAATCCAAATCATACTTCAAAGGTAATTGAATCAAATGAAGGTTCTATTTCTGATAATTTTAATACAACAATAGATATAGATAATAAATTCAATATTATAAACAAAAAAGATTTTATTTTTAATTTAATAATAATTATTTCTGTGCTTTTACTTTTGTCATGTTGTATTTTGGCTTTATTTATATTATACAAAAAGATAAAAAAGATAAAAATTGCTAAAGAAAAAGAAAAAGAAAAAGAATATAGAAAATCAGAATATAGAAAATCAGAAAAAAGAAAATTAGAATTAAATAATAATGATTTAGAACCTAAACCTGATAATAATCTTAATATGATCGAATTACAAAATAAAAAAGCAAAAGTTAATAATATACATGGGCATGAAAATGCTGAATTAATTAATAATATAAATATATTAAAAACAGATAATATAGAAGGAAATAAGACTCGGGATATTAATATGAAAGAAGATGAATTTGAAATTAAAAATGATGATTTTGATATAGAAGGTGGAATAAACTCTGATACTAATAATCAATCAATAGAAATATTTACTTCAAGAGCTTCCATTGAAAATGTTAATAATAATATAAATATCCAAGACCAAAATGAATTTGAAATTGAGGATAGTAAACAAAATATAATTACATCACAACATCTAATTAATGGTAATATTTTAAATAAACATAATAAAAACGAATCTAATAATTCCATAATTTCAACAATTAAGGATGAGCAAAATGATAATCAGTTAAATGAAGAAGAATTTATAATTGAAGATGATAATCAGTTAAATGAAGGAGAATTTATAATTGAAGATAATAATGAAATTATAACTAATCTAGGTAATAATAATCAATTTACTAATGACTTAATCGATATAAATGAATATGATCAAAATAATGAAGAAGAACAAGAAAATGAATATGAGGATGATAGTCATCAGATGGATAATATTCAAACAATAGTTTAATAAAAATTTTATTAAAATAATATAAAAGTCAATGTAAATATTTTGTATTAATATTATTATTTAATAAAATTTAATTCAATATTTGCTTATTATAGTATAAAAAGAGAAAAAATGAATCATACTTATTTAATTTAAATATTTAATAATTTAACTATATCTATTATGAATATTCAAAAAAAGTATATAAAAATATTTTTATGTTTATTATTAATTAAATGTGCTACAACTTCAAAAAAAATTCAAAATATGCAAAAAGAGATTCCAGATAATAACTTAAATCAATTACAAACTCCAAAATCAATTTCTATAAATAATTCAGATATAAATATAATAACCGATTCTGATAAAGAATTAGATAACAACGATGAAGATGATGGGGCAATTTTTTTATCAGGATATAATGAAGTTAGTAATGGAAATTCTAATTATAATTATAATGATAATGAAATTTTATCACCCTCTTTCAATTCAATTCCTGAAACTCCAAATAATAATAATTATTATTATCTTGATATAACACATAATCATATAAGAACTAGTATAAAAACTCATGCAAAAAATTTAATAAATAGAAATTCTAAAATTTGTTCTCATTATTCAAATTTTGAAAGTTATAATATAAAAGAAAAAGGTAATTTATTACATTATGCCTGCAAATTAGGTTCTGGGGAAGAAGTATTAAAATTTTTTTGTAATCATTGTCCTATTTATTTATCCGAAAAAGATATATTTCAAAAATTCCCAATAGACTATCTTAAAAGAGGAACTGAATGTTATGAAAATATAAAAGTATTAAATAAAGCACCTAGTAAAATAGATAATGAGTTAATAAATGCTTTTAATTCTGAAAATTTAAATAAAATACAACAATTAATTCAAGAAGATAAAAATTATTTATTAATGATAGATTATGATAAGAATACATTATTGCATCTAGCTTATGTAAAACAAAATTATAAATTAGCAAAATTAGTTTTAGATATATTCCCTTCTTTAATAGACAAAGTTAATATTAATGGAGATACTCCTTTAGATATAGGAATTGAATTTAGCAATAATGAATTATTAAAACTTCTTTTATTTACAAAAAAATCAATCATAAAAAATAAAACATTATACCTTAAAAATAGAGTAAGTATTGATGCTCTAGATCAAAATGATGATAGTATTTTAATAGATGAACTTTCAGATACAGATGAAAAAATAAGTAATCAATTTTCTTCAGATGATTCAGATGATTCAGAAAATTCATCAATAATATTAACTCAAGATAATCTTTTAGAACATGAAAAAAATTTATCAAATAAATTAAAACTAAAAAAAACACCAAGTTCAAAATCATATTATAAATCACAAGCCAATAAGCATAAAAAAGATAAAATAAAATTAAAATCTAATTTAAAAAAAGTTAAGAGTGATTATATCGAAGTATCTAATAAGTTTAGAGACCAAACAGATGAAAATGAGGATCTTAATCAAAAATTTGAAGACCTTAAACATTTTAAAAACCTGGAATTAGATGAAGAAGCAATGAAGATACAAATGCAAAAAATGAAACTTGAACATACCCAAAAAAATTTAATAGAAGAAATACAAAGAGTTTCATCTATAGATATGATAAACTATAACCATATAGATAATAAATTTATTAATAATAATCAAAATCCAGATTGGCATAAAAAAATAAAAAGACAACATACTTATGAATCCCATAATGGAATAATATGGGATAGTGTATTTGATAATAATGGGAAATATTTTATTTCAGTTAGCAATGATGATACCATAAAAATTTGGGACATAGAAGATAAATCTCTCAGATTAACTTTAAATTCCGAAGAAGCAAAAGGAGAAATTTGTTTAGATTATAAACCAAGTATTAATAGTAGTAATTTTGTTTCTGGTGGTAAAAATAAAAATATTAATCTATGGGATATTATCCAAGAAAAAACTATAGTATCATTTAATGCACATAAAGATAGCATATATAAATTAAAATTTAATTATAATGGAACTATTTTAGCTTCTTCAAGCTCTAACAATAAATTAAAATTATGGGATACCAATAAGAATGAAATAATTAGTACAATTAATACAAAATCCAAAAGAATAATCACAATGTGCTTTCATCCTAATGCTAATTACATTGTCACAACAGGAGAAAACGAAAAGGTAATAAAATTATGGGATTTAAGAAATATTAAACAACCATTAAAAACTTATAAAGGACATAAAAATCAAATATTAGGTTTAATATTTAGTCCAAATGGCAAATACTTAGCATCAAGAGATCAAACTTCTTTTAGAGTAATGAATATTAAAACTTCTAAATGGTTATATGGAAAACAATATAATAAAAATGAGAATAAAAATAAATTTAAATGTATAAAAGATCATTATATTCCAGATCAAATCAGTTTTAATAAAGATAGCACAAAATTAGCTGTTATAAATAATCAATTCTTTTCTTTATGGGATTCTAATGGAAGTTTTATTCAAAAGAGAGATACGCATCGTAAAATATTTAATTTAATATTTAGTAAAACTAGAGAAATTATTTCTACTTGGGACAAAAAAAGTAAAATAAAATTATACCTTCCTATAAATAATTAGATATATCATACAAATTTAAAAGCATTTTAATATATTTTATTATTATATGAAATAAATACAATAAAATATAATTTATATAAAAAACATAAATACACAATATAAACTTTTTTTAAACAAAAAAAATTAAACATTATATTAAAATTATATAATTTTTTTGTATATTATTTATATATATATAAATCAATGAATATGGAAAAAATTATAAAAGCAATAACTAAAAAAAAGAATATCAAAAATACTGGATTAATAGTAATAATCTCTTTTATTCATTTTATTTCATCAATTCCCTTTTTATTCATTTCAGCTACTCATATGTGGGGAGATGATATAAAAGCATATTGGCAACCTCCTATTATTGTTTTTGAAATTATTTGGCCTATATTATATGCATTATTAGGTAGTATTTCTTTATATGCTCTTTATTTTAAAGAAACTAACATAAAATGTAAAACTAAAATTGTAATAAATTCTTTTTTTGAGACTATAATACAAACTTTATGGTTGATATCATTTGGAAGATATATTATTAGCCCACAAAGTTTTGGAAGATATGGATTTCAATATCATATAAGTTTAATAATAATTATAATTCTTATGCTTTATGCATGGTTTGTTAGATTACCTAATTTAATAAAATGTAATAAAAAATTAGCTTTAATTTATATTCCTTATGCTCTTTGGATAAGTTTTACTACTATTCTAAATGCTCAAATTCTTTATATTTATACTACTCGTATATGAAGATGCGGAAAAAGATCATTGAACGTTATGGTAAAAACAAGAAAAAGATCTCTTTTTTTTACAATTTTGTTCTTTGAATTTACGCATATGATAAATTAT
>PJEL010002505.1_pt1 | contig 16688 bp, 12 predicted proteins | sample 1853271 | NCBI WGS metagenome assembly PJEL01 (sample SAMN08108733, study PRJNA415343) | Invertebrate metagenome, whole genome shotgun sequencing project. | host: Globobulimina | place: Sweden: Gullmar Fjord | collected 2015-08
TAGACAGTCATAAATGCTGTTTATAACCTGTCGATAAAAAGAGACTTTATACACAGGGATATTTATCTTCAGGTTATCCACAGGGCTATCCTAGTACATATCCTCAGGTTATTTTTTGTAAATAAAGATATTTTTTATATGCTCAAAAATGTTCACAAGGCTGTTATTAAGTATTTATATTATTGATAAATATAACTATTTATATACACAGGCTGTTTATTTCTTAAATTTGCAGGGGTAGATGAAAAGTTATGTAAGAGGTAGAATTAACGCCAATAAGAATGTATCCAGATCAAATTTTAACCAATTCAAAAATTCAATTACGTATAAGTTGACTTGTTATGTTAATAGACAGGTTTATTTTGTATTGGTTTTAACATTATGAAGGTCTAGCTAGGCCTTCATAATTTAGCTTTATATTGATAATTCCCGTTAGTTAGTAGCGGCCGTGCACCACTCCTTTAATTAATGAGCTTTAATAGTGTCACAAGACTTATGGGCTGAATGCCTTGAATATTTAAAGGACGAGTTTCCTTCTCAGCAGTTTAATACTTGGTTGCGGCCTTTACAGGCAGAAGCTAAAGATAATGAACTTTTTTTGTATGCGCCTAATAAATTTGTATTGGATTGGGTTTCTGAAAAATACCTTAACCGAATACGTGAGTTGTTTAATGATTTAGTAAAAGGGCAACCACCGACTGTTGTATTAAAAATTGGTACAGCAAGTGGTAGTTCATCTAATCAAACGACGAACTCTAGTTTGGAGCCGACTAAACAGAGTCGTACTGTTGTTAGTACATATGGGTCAAATGTTAGTAAGTACGGAAAAAAAGAAAGTTATCAACCTGCAGCTAGTGCTAGTAGACAACAACCAGGTAATACTGTGCCCAGAGAGCGCTCAGTAGAAGTTGAAGGGGCTATTAAGCATCAAAGCTTTTTAAACTCAACGTTTACCTTTGATACTTTTATTGAAGGTAAGTCGAACCAATTGGCTCGCGCTGCCTCTGTACAAGTTTCTGAAAATCCAGGCAGCGCCTATAATCCGTTATTTCTTTATGGTGGCGTTGGGCTTGGTAAAACCCACTTGATGCATGCCGTGGGCAATGGCATCATGAAGAAAAACCCTAATGCGAAAGTAGTGTATCTTCACTCAGAGCGTTTTGTTGCTGATATGGTTAAAGCGCTTCAGTTAAATGCCATTAACGAATTTAAACGCTTTTATCGTTCTGTTGATGCATTGTTAATAGATGATATTCAGTTTTTCGCACGTAAAGAGCGCTCTCAAGAAGAATTCTTCCATACCTTTAATGCGTTGTTGGAAGGGGGGCAGCAGATGATATTAACCTGTGATCGTTACCCCAAAGAAATTGACAATATGGAAGAGAGACTGAAGTCTCGCTTCGGTTGGGGTTTAACGGTTATGGTTGAACCTCCAGAACTTGAAACTCGTGTTGCTATTCTTATGAAGAAAGCTGAACAATCGAATGTTAGGTTGAACAGTGAGTCTGCGTTTTTTATAGCTCAAAAAATTCGTTCAAACGTTCGTGAGTTGGAAGGAGCATTAAAACTTGTTGCAGCTAACGCACACTTTACTGGACAAGAGATAACGCCACCGTTCATTAGAGAGTGTTTAAAAGACTTGCTAGCGCTTCACGAGAAGCAGGTTAGTATTGATAATATTCAACGTACAGTAGCCGAATATTATAAAATTAAAGTAGCAGACTTATTGTCGAAACGAAGAACTCGCTCTATTACAAGACCCCGTCAAGTGGCGATGGCATTGTCTAAAGAGTTGACCAATCATAGTCTTCCAGAAATTGGAGATGCGTTTGGCGGACGAGACCACACGACGGTTTTGCATGCATGTAAAAAAATAGTTGAGTTAAAGGGAACTGAGCCTAATATTAGGGAAGATTATCAGAATTTTTTGCGTACATTAACAACGTAGTTAATATAATATTCGTAGTAAAAAAATACTAAGAGTTAATATTTTCTTCTGACCAGTGGTACGTTAGGTAGCAAATTATATTTATATAACATACTGAATAATATAGATATTTATCTATATATATACTTCACGATAACGATAAAGAGTCGAAAAGAGCTGGGTCATTATGAAGCTGATAATAAGCCGAGAAGCACTCCTTGCACCACTGCAGTCTATCTCGGGAGTGGTCGAAAAAAAGCAGACAATGCCTGTTTTGTCGAACATATTAATGGTTGCAAACCAAGGTGAGTTAACGCTTACTGGCACGAATATGGAAGTTGAGTTGGTCTGTCGGATTGAACAGGTTGACGTTGAAATTCCTGGTGAGATAACTGTACCTGCACGTAAGTTGTCAGATATATGTAGGTCACTGTCCGATCAGTCTGTACTGGAATTAAGTGTAGAAGGTGACAGGTTACATGTGCGGTCAGGAAAAAGTCATTTTACCTTGTCAACACTACCAGCTGAGCATTTTCCTAATATAGAAGAAAGCCAGCAAGACATAAGTATGACACTTCCTCAGGCAGATTTTAAAAAAATGCTTGATGCCACATCGTTTGCAATGGCTCAGCAAGATGTACGTTATTATTTAAACGGCATGTTATTAGAAATGAGCACAACTTTTATGCGCTCAGTTGCAACAGACGGACATCGCTTAGCCATGTCGAGTCTTGATGTAATTGGCACAGCCTTCGAAGGTACCCGACAAGTAATAGTACCTAGAAAAGGAATCTTAGAACTTGCTCGTTTGTTAACCGATCCGAATGGTTCCATTCAAATCTCATTTAGTGATAGTCATGTACGTTCAGAAGTGGGTTCTTATATATTCACTTCTAAATTGATTGAAGGTAAATTTCCTGATTACAATCGAGTTATTCCTCGTGGTGGCGACAAAATTGTTATCGCCGATCGTATTGAGCTAAAGAATATGTTTATGCGAGCGGGTATTTTATCTCACGAAAATATTCGAGGTATTCGGTTACAGTTATCAGATAGTCAGCTTGAAGTGTTTGCTAATAACCCTGAACATGAACAAGCCGAAGACAGTATATCGGTGGCCTATCATGGAGAGTCACTCCAGGTTGGTTTTAATGTAGGATATTTAATTGATGTAATGGGTGTTATTGGTAGTGATCAGGTAAAACTAACGCTGTCTAACCCTAATTCAAGTGCATTGATTGAATCAACAGAAGAGAGCAATAGTCTCTATGTTGTTATGCCTATGCGGCTGTAAATAGCCACTGAAGATTACACTGTAAATATATTGATACACTATTTTTTTAGAACATTAGTTTAAAAACAATTAAGGGATGTAGGATAGGGCGATGATGGATACGTTTTTTAATACCGTAAAAGGTGCATTGCGCGTAGGACAAACTGCCGCAGTGATATCAAGAACTGGCGTCAGCTGGTTAAAAGGAGATCGTCCTCCTACTCCTCGTTTACTTAGACAGACTTTTGAAGAACTGGGTGCTACTTATATTAAACTAGGACAGTTTATTGCTAGCTCTCCTACTTTTTTCCCAAAAGATTATGTTGAAGAATTTCAGTTTTGCTTAGATCAAACAAAACCGCTTCCTTTCAGTGTAATGAAAAAAATTCTCATTGATGAGCTTGATAAACCCTTAAACCAAATTTATTCGGAAATTGATCCTGTACCTTTAGCTACAGCATCCATCGCCCAGGTTCACGCTGCGAAGCTGATAACAGGTGAAGATGTAGTTATCAAAATTCAAAAGCCTGGCGTTGAAAATACACTTTTGACTGACCTGAATTTTTTATATGTATCATCGCGCATTATTGAATATTTGGCTCCTAAGCTCTCATGGACTTCACTATCAGGAATAGTGCAAGAAATTCAGCGTACTATGATGGAAGAATGTGACTTTATTAAGGAGTCCAATAACCTTAAAGAGTTCAAAACGTTTTTAAAAATTACTGGCAATGAAGAAGCCACTGTTCCTAAAGTTTACGATCAGTTTTGTACGCGTAGAGTGCTCACCATGGAACGTTTTTATGGTGTGCCACTAACTGACCTAGATACAATAAGACGCTACTGTAAGGACCCTGAGAGAACGCTAATTACAGCAATGAACACGTGGTTTGCTAGTCTTACCAAATGCGATTTCTTTCATGCCGATGTTCATGCAGGAAACTTAATGGTGTTGGAAGATGGACGTATTGGGTTTATTGATTTTGGTATTGTTGGCAGAATTGGTGCTGGCACCTGGGATGCTGTATCAGACTTCATGTCGACCGTGATGGTTGGCGATTTTGAAGGTATGGCAAATGCGATGGTGCGCATTGGTGTAACAGACACGGATATCAATATTCAAAGTTTAGCTGATGATATACGTTCACTGTATCTTCGAATGGATACAATGACTCCTGACTATACCGTACTAGCAGACCCTGACAAAAATGAAGATGAAATAAACAATATATTAATGGATATGGTGAAGGTGGGGGAACAGCACGGTATTCACTTTCCAAGAGAATTTGCATTGTTAATGAAACAATTTTTATACTTTGATCGTTACGTTCATATATTAGCGCCAGAGTTAGATTTATTTGTTGATGATAGATTAAATATTCTGCATTAATAAGTAAGTTATTTTATAAAAAAACCGACATTTTATTTGTCGGTTTTTTTTTGTTTTTTTTATTGTGTAGATTATTGGGTAGCCTATATTTTTGTTTTTAGACGGCAGCTAACAACTAAGTTAATTTACATAACTCTCTGCATGATAAGGTAGAATAAACGCCATTAGTTTACTCGCGTATTTATAATTTATTGAGACGTGTTATTTATGTTATCACTGACCAGGGCAACTCTCGCATCAACCATCTCGATGTGGAGAGGCACGCATACATCTCGTTTAGGCAAGCGGCCTATGCAACGAATTCACCTTTACAATATTGAAGGTTGCCCGTACTGCAAACTCGTTCGCGAAGCACTAACGGAACTTGATCTAGATGTCGTAATATATCCTTGCCCAAAAGGTGGAATACGTTTTAGAAATAGCGCTTTACAAATCGGAGGTAAAGAACAGTTTCCCTATCTTGTTGATCCAAATACATCGATTTCTCTTTATGAATCCTATGACATCATCAGTTATCTTTTTCGTTATTATGGTAAAGGTCATCTGCCAAATCGATGGAGAAAAAAACATTTAAATATTATTACTTCTATGGCTTCAACAGCAGTTAGGTTTGGCTCTGGAATGTATCATAAATCCTCAAAACGACCAGTGATGATGCTTGAACTATATAGCTTCGAATCAAGCCCTTATTCACGCACTGTTCGTGATCTACTCTGCGAATTGGAAATTCCTTATCTACTCCATAATGTAGGAAAAAATCAATTTTTGGATTATGTTACGCCAAATATAAGAGAAAAATTTATTCGTTTTTATCATGTAAAAGGGAAAAACAGAAAAGACCTAGTGCGACGAAGTGGGCGTATGATGGTGCCTTTTTTAATAGACCCCAATACATCAACTGAAATTTTTGAGTCTAAAGACATACAGCAATACTTGCTAAAACAATACTCGGTTTAAGTAGTGACCCTCAATGGCATATCAATACATCACCATTAAAGACTTTCGAAATCTAACCGAGCAAAAAGTTGTTTTCTCTCCTTTTATTAATATCGTAAAGGGGAATAATGGAAGCGGTAAATCGAGTTTGCTTGAAGCGCTTTATTATCTCTCGGTTGGTAAGTCATTTAGAAGCTCTAAACTCGACTCAATTATTAATCATAACGCTTCTAACTTTACATTGTTTTGCGTGGCTGGAGACAACGGCCATCAACATCGTATTGGAGTAACTAGAGAGAAGAACAAAACAGCGGTTATAAAGGTTGATGGTGAATTTATAAGAAGTGCCGCTCGCCTTGCTAACATAACCCCTACACTTGTTATAGAACCTGAAACGTTTGAGTTGCTTGATGGTGGTCCTAATAATAGGCGACGTTATATGGATTGGGGAGTGTTCCACGTGGAACATCTCTTTTCTAGAGCCTGGAAGCACTATACAAAGAGTTTAAAACAGCGGAATACATTGTTACGACGTGGTAGAATAGAACGCTCTCTGTTGGCACCATGGGACGCTCAAATGATTAAAACAGCAGAGCTCATAGACGAGTATCGTCGAGAGTATATAGTATCGCTAGTCCCTGTTATAAATGACATACTAGAGCAACTTAATCACTCCATGGATCTTGACATAAGTTACTATCGAGGATGGGACAAAAAAACTTCATTTACTGACAGTTTAGATAAAAGCTTTATAAGAGATTCCGCATCTGGCCATACACATCAAGGCCCACATAGAGCCGATATAAAAATAAAAATTGGAGGTTTATACGCAGACGAAGTGTTATCTAGAGGTCAGAAGAAGATACTGATTTTTGCACTGATTCTGGCTCAAGGTCAAATTCTTAAAGAAAGGTTAGGCCGAAAATCAGTTTACCTTATTGATGATATAAGCGCCGAACTAGATGTAGAGCATCGAAATAACTTATGTACATATTTAGAGAAAATCGAAAGCCAAGTGATATTGACGGTGGTAGACGTCGATTCAATACATCCTTACTTTAGTGAAGATGTTGATACAAGAATGTTCCACGTGGAACATGGCAAGATTTCTCAAGTTAATTAATTTCTAAATAGAGCTAACCAAGATAACTGAGTTGCTACTATTAGACGCAGGAAAGTACGCCTTAGGAGCGTTATAAGATGACAGATAATAATACATACGATTCCTCAAATATTAAGGTTCTTAAAGGACTAGACGCAGTAAGAAAACGCCCAGGGATGTACATTGGTGATACCGATGATGGTACTGGACTTCATCACATGGTATTTGAAGTAGTAGATAATTCGATTGATGAAGCGTTAGCTGGCTTCTGCTCTGAAATAAAAGTGGTTATCAATGCTGATGAATCTATTACCGTATCGGATGATGGTCGTGGAATACCAACAGATATACATAAAGAAGAAGGTATATCTGCAGCTGAAGTAATTATGACCGTTCTGCATGCGGGTGGTAAATTTGATGACAATAGTTACAAAGTATCCGGTGGATTACATGGTGTGGGTGTATCCGTTGTAAATGCATTATCAACTCAATTGCGTTTAACCATTCGTAGAAATGGTGAAGTTCATGAGCAAATATATAATCACGGTGTACCTGAAAAGCCTTTAGCGAAAATTGGTGAAACTGATAAAACAGGTACTGAAGTTCACTTCGTACCGTCTCCTGAAACATTCACAAATATTGAATTTCATTTTGATATTCTAGCCAAGCGTATACGAGAGTTAGCGTTTTTGAACTCAGGTGTAAAAATTGTTCTTCGAGATGACCGCTCGGGAAGGGAAGAAACTTACGAATATGAAGGTGGCCTAAAGGCATTCGTAGAGTATTTGAATACGAATAAAAACCCTATAAATCAGATTTTTCACTTTAGAAAATTTCGTGAAGAAGATGGCGTGGAAGTTGAAATATCCATGCAATGGAATGATAGCTATCAGGAAAATTTATTCTGCTTTACGAATAATATTCCTCAACGAGATGGCGGAACTCATTTGGCTGGTTTTAGGTCTGCACTTACACGGTCGCTAAATAGCTATATAGAACGAGAAGGGCTTGGTAAAAAAGAAAAGGTCGGTACTTCAGGTGATGATGCGAGAGAAGGTTTAACCGCGATAGTTTCAGTAAAAGTACCTGACCCTAAGTTTTCATCACAAACAAAAGATAAATTAGTTTCTTCCGAAGTAAAGACTGCAGTAGAGCAAGAAATGAATGCACTATTCGGTGAGTTTCTTCAAGAAAATCCGTCGGAAGCACGTATTATTGTAAACAAGATGATCGAAGCAGCAAGAGCTCGTGACGCAGCGCGTAGAGCACGTGATATGACTCGACGAAAAGGCGCACTCGATATTGCTGGTCTGCCGGGTAAACTCGCTGACTGCCAAGAGAAAGATCCTGCTCTTTCTGAACTATACATAGTGGAGGGTGACTCTGCTGGCGGTTCAGCCAAGCAAGGAAGAGACCGAAAGACTCAGGCTATTTTACCTTTGAAAGGTAAAATATTAAACGTTGAAAAAGCACGCTTCGACAAGATGCTGTCGTCAGTTGAGGTTGGTACACTCATTACGGCTCTGGGTTGTGGTATAGGCCGCGAAGAATTTAATATTGAAAAATTAAGATATCACAACATCATAATCATGACCGATGCTGATGTCGATGGATCACACATCCGAACACTGCTTCTTACATTTTTCTTTAGACAAATGAGAGAAATTATTGAGAGCGGATATGTCTATATTGCTATGCCGCCTTTGTACAAAGTGAAAAAAGGAAAGCAAGAGCAGTACCTTAAAGATGAAAAAGCGTTAGAGCAATTTTTAACTCAATCTGCTCTTGAAAGTACAAGCTTGTTTATTAATCCAAATGCACCGGCTGTAACGGGCACAGCACTAGAAACATTAGTGAAAGATTATCGTAATGTAGAAGCCATTAGAAGTCGTTTATCACGAACATACCCTGCTATTATTTTAGAAAAGTTTTTGGCGGTGAAGCCAATGTCTTTAGACTCTCTTAGCGATAAAAATGCAGTAAGCGTATGGTGTGAGGCAATGAGCGAGCAACTTCTACCTGAAAGTAAAACAGGTATGAGGTACGAGTTCAGTCTTACTGAAGATGTAGAGCGCAGCCTGTTTTTGCCAAAAGTAGATGTATATGTTCATGGTATTTCAACAGAGTATGTTTTTAATTACTCGTTCTTCGAAACATCATCGTATAGAGCCCTTGCTAAATTAGCTGATAGCTTAGCTGGTTTAATAGAAGAAGGTGCCTTTATACAGCGAGGAGAGCGTCAACAAGCGGTAAGTAAATTCTCCGCGGCACTTGAGTGGCTGATGAAAGAGGCGAAACGTGGCCTTTATATTCAGCGATATAAAGGGCTAGGAGAGATGAATCCAGAACAGTTGTGGGAAACTACAATGGACCCTGATTGTCGTCGTATGATGCAAGTGAAGATAGAAGATGCCATCGGTGCTGATCAGATATTTACAACGTTAATGGGCGATGAAGTTGAGCCACGCCGTGACTTTATTCAGACTAATGCTCTGGAAGTTACGAACCTGGACGTTTAGATTTTTGTAGGTTCTCACTGTGGATGTGGAATCTCACTAACGTGAAATCCAGTCTCATCTAAAATGAAATATCTGTGGATAAGTTATAGTTATCTACAAGAAAGGCCCTTTGAGGGCCTTTTTTACGTTATAGAGCGTTAGTAGTTCCTTTGCCCTAAGCTATTATTTGAATGAGTTTTCAAATAATAAACAGTCTTCATGTAGAGTGGGCATTGCCCACCGTTAAGTATATGATATAGAAATTAAATTGGTGGGCAGTGCCCACCCTACGAGCGTTACATTGAGTTCCCGTATATTCGATATTAAAGTCAGCTATGTGGCAAAACAGCCTATTTAATAAAACTTTATTGGCTCCGCCCACTTAATAAATTGATTAACAGAGCAACAACTTCGGTATGTCTTCCATACTAGTAAATTCATAATAATCTTAATATCGGTATTCAACCTCTTTTCTATATGTATTATGGTGCTCATTTTTTTGTCATGACCTCTTTTATTTTTATGCTTTTAGTCGGTAGTTCGTTCACAAAAATATGAACTCACTTTTGCACTGTCTTAGTATGAAAGCTCTAATTTAAACTCATAGAATGATTGTGAAGCATAGTCGTGGGGTTACATAGGGTCTGTGCTAATTGTTCATAATGAGGGATATATAATGGAAACTATTAAGTCATACCAGGAAAAGGTTCAGGCTAGTGTTGATAAAGCAATATCAGCAGTTGAAAACAAGCAAGGGGAAATAGCCGGCTTGGTATACGGTAAAGTGCGTGACGTTAACAAACTGTTTGGTGAAAAAGCGGGCGAGCTTATTCTTAAGTTTGAAAAGCCAGAAACGACGACAGCCAAAGCGAAAAAGAAAGTAACAGCGGCAAAAGCAGCTACTGCTAAAGCGACAAAAGCAGTGATAGAAAAAGTCGAAGAGGCAACAGCCTAAACAAACCATTTGTGATGTTGAAAAGAACTAACCTTAGTTCTCAATAGTTCAACATTATTATAGATATATATTTTAGTTTGTTAGAGAGACTTATCCTGCCTGTGTTTATTTTATGAAAAATACAGGTAGGATTATTTACATTTCTTATTGCCAATAAAGCTACTCTGTTTTTTCAGTACATTCGGCATTGTCTGGATTGTACTTACAGCGCACTTTTCTCATAAGCCGGAGTGTTTTAGGGTTATAGGTGCCCTCATCTCTAAGCTTGATTCTTGATTTACGAAACAAATCATCCATTGTATCGGAGTCATTTTCACTCATGGTAATCCAATGTTGTTTGGGTATATCCGTTTCAACTTCTTTAATTACTCTTAATACTCCCTCGACCATATCCGCGAATGCTTCTCTAGATTTTTGACCAAAACCCTGAGGAAACTTTTCATGATGGATGATAACTTGTAGGGTTGCCTGTAGCAGAGGGCGCTGTATGACGCCGCCACCCGCCTCCACTCCTTTGTACAATTCCATCGGCATATAGGCCGTGGCTGGAGCGAATGCGATATCTACAGCACCATTATTGAACTGCCCGGAAAAACGAGCCAGGCTGGAGCTGACCGGAGATGCGCCTACTTGTTGGGCTACCATAATCTGAACGGGATCAATGTCGAAAGTGGCCATTTTCTTGCCCTGAAATTTATCGATACCATTAATGGAGCGGTCATTGACGAATGTATAAATGGGCCCTGCCGGTAGAATTCCGGCTACTTCGTAGGGGCCGTTTTTCATTAGTTTTGCTGCTTTGGGCTGAGCGAGTGCTTGTAATACCGTTTTAAGCTCAGCTTTTGTAGGTAATGCGCCCACAGCACCAATAGTTCCCGTGAATGAGTTATATGCTCGAGATGATATTTCTGTGATCGAAACCGCATCGCACTGGCCTGCTTTAAAATCATTTGAAGCAACACTCTCGTTGGTGTAAGCGCTTATTTTTAGCTGAACCCCCCATTTTAGAGATTTGGTTTTCATTGATCTCATCAAATTAGCATAAGGTCCATTCGACCCTATGGGATCCCAAACACAGAGAGTTCTTTTAACTAGGTTTGCTGAATCTATCGTTGGAGTTGCTAATACTGTAGTCGGGTTGGTGAGAAAAAACGTTAATATAAAGAATGCAGTAATCTTGGAGTGGTATTTCATATTCCCCTCTGGGAGACGGTATTTGTCTTTTAGGTTTGCGATAATTTTTATTATTGATGATATCTATAGTGCCATTAAATATATTCGTGGCAATGCTAGTGATACGAATATGTGCAGTACTTCAACTTAGTAGAAAATAGCGTATGAAATAGGTTGATCTGAGGAATATATTAATGACATGATGATAGACATGAATATTGAAAAACCTAAACGTAGCTATCAAATGTCTAAAAGAGCGGAATCTTCTGCTCAAACGGCGTTAGACATTTTTACAGCAACCGCTGAATTGTGGCATGAGCGATCCATTGCTGATATTACCCTAGAGGCGATTGCTGAGAGGGCAAATGTATCTGTTAGAACTATTATTCGGCGTTATGGCTCTAAAGAAGGATTGTTTGAAGCTTGTATACAAAACAATGCTGTCGACATGGAATCACACCGAGATAAGGCTGAAGTCGGTAATGTAGAAGATGTAATTAATTGCCTACTGACAGACTATGAAGCCCATGGTGATGCCATGGTTCGAACCTTGGCAGTAGAAGAGCAACTCGATATCGCCCGAAGGGTGTTAAAGGCCGGTAGAATCTATCATCGTGAATGGTGTGAGCGAATGTTTTCCCCTTACCTGCCCGGTAAACAAAGCAATGGCTATGAACAAGAGCTAATGGCCTTTGTGGCGGCTACCGAGCTTTATTTATGGAAACTGCTCAGGCGAGACCTTAATTATGATTTGAAGGTGACGCAGGAAACGTTTAAGAGACTCGTTAATGGCATTATTAGTAGCCAACCTATTAAACACAAGTAGAGCACCGGTATGGATACCAGAAAATCTTATTTATTTGTCACTTGGGAAGGTGGCGGAAATGTTGCTCCGGTTCTTGGGTTAGCCCAACGATTAGTTGAGCGCGGGCATAATGTCCGCATTCTCTCAGAGCCCTGTTTACAAAAAAACATTGAGTCTATTGGTGCTGAATTCATAGCGTTTAAAAAGTACTTTACCCGTACCGACAGGACTATTGATATTATTCAGGACTGGAATGCCGGGCCAATGAATCTTGCAACCTTTGACAATATTATATTTGGTCCTGCAATGGATATTGCCCAAGAAACATTGGCAGCCATTAAAGACACCCAAACAGATGTCGTGGTTGCTGATCTCATGATGGTTGGGAGTATGATTGCTGCAGAGGCTCATGGAATACCTCACGTTGTGTTGTTTCATATGCCAGAATATTTACCAGGCTCGAATAGGCCTCCTGGTGGCTTTGGTCTAAACCCACAGACGGGTCATATGGGGCGTTTGCGGGATCGCTTATTGTCTATGGTATTTAAACGAGTGACTAACAAATTTGTTCCACGACTCAATGCTGTTCGTGAGGCGTTTGATTTAGCACCGATGAACTCTTTCATGGACGTTTACCACCAAGCAGACTTAAGGCTCATACAAACTAGCAAGGCGTTTGATTTTCCTATAGCGCCAGCACCCGCAAATGTTCGCTATGTCGGTCCTATCCTGGATGATCCTGACTGGTCTGACTCGGCTCCCATGGTATTGCCTAGCGATGGTTCGAAACCACTGGTAGTCGTGAGTTTTTCATCTACTTTTCAGAATCAGCGCCAAGCAATACAACGTACGATTACCGCAATGGCAGATTTACCGGTTAACGGATTAGTGACGCTAGGGCCTTCGATGGCTAAGGAAAGCTTTCAAGCCTCGAATAATATCGAAATAATGTCTTCCTGCCCCCATAGTAAAGTACTACCCATGGCCAGTGTGGTGGTTACTCATGCTGGACATGGGACGGTTATGGCAGCTTTGGCCAACGGCTTGCCATTGGTTTGCCTTCCAATGGGGCGAGATCAAACGGACAATGCAGCACGCATTGAGCATCACGGCGCGGGGCTGAAATTGAGCGCTAAGGCAAAACCCCAGCAAATTGCACAGGCCATTAGCCGAGTTTTAAACGAACCAGAATTTGCACGTAATGCACAGCGCTTAAGAGAGCATATATTAGCTGATGTGGAGGCTAATCAAGCGGTATATGAGCTGGAAAAAATAGCTTAGGCAGGTTGTTAACTCAGTAGGAGGGTCTTACTGCCGAAATGAGTTGGCAGTAGAGAAAGAGATCAAACGTTCTCTTTCTCTATAGAATAATCAACAAGCAATTAGTGGCTCCTTATAATCATAGAAGATTCGATTGTCATGTCTGTCATATAAATTGAGCCGATGGTATTACCACCAATAGAGACGCTACCAATATCCATATCGCCTTTAATCGCTCCTGCAAGGTGAATACCGCCAGTGGATACTTTATCAGTATCACTATGAATACCATCATCAGCTGGCGCCGCTTTCCCGAGAGACCATTTTGCATGGGCAAAACCAAACGACTCAGTCGCTACATCATCTGCTGTGCCAGCGATACCGTCCAGGCCATTATTAGTATTCAGGCCAGTTGTGTCACCTCGTCGGTTGTGTAGTTTTAACCCCGATATAGACATGCCCACTATATCTAAATTAACACTCATATCGCTAATTTCGAAGTAATCACTCACCATAATCTTACTATCAGCGACGCCGTCAGTGATTCCATCACCATTATTTTGTATGATTATATCTAAAGGACCTGTCAATACTTCAGCATTAAAGCCTGACAATAATGTTGTGCCATTACTGCCTTTTGAACCGATTGTATAACCAGAGTCATGAAGCTTAACAGCCCCTATTTTTATACCGAATGGAGCTGAGTTTCGCCAATCATCCATGGTGTCAGTGAATGAATTGCTAGGTAATGACGTAGACCCCCCTGATAGAGCAACATCGCTATCAGTTGCATGGTCATAGCGTGTTCCATCAAATAGTTGTGTTGAGGTATTGTGAATGACCAGATCACCATCACCATGAACCTGTTTATCATCATTTGCCAATATGGCTGCGTCCCATGCCGAGTCCGGTGAGGCGACCGTTTCATAATGAAGGTCAAGCTGCGAAAAGCCATAGGCCTGTGATTCAGAGTCAGCTGCTACATCAATCACCATTCTCCAATTTTCAAATGCCCCGGTCACCGCTGTGTTACCTGTACGATCTGCTCCGCCCCAGGCGAAATCTTCTATTGCTAAAAAGCCTCCGTCTTTATAGGCAATCTCAGCAACATTAAGCTTTAAACGCATATCGATGGTAATCCCTGCCTGGCCGGTTACTTCTGCCATTTCAGTGTCACCTATCGATGTGAGTTCAGCTTGAACAGGAAAAACAGTACCGACTCCTATGGCTAGACCCACTGCTGAAAACAGACCTTTGGCCTTACGTTGTGTATCTTTTATCGAAATATCCACGGGCTTACCTTTTTATTCGTTTTATATAATTTATATTCATGACACTAGTGTGGACTTTAAATATAAATGGTGTCAATAGTAGTGACATTAATATGGTGCGTTGTTATGATTTATACGACTTAGTTCACAGGAAAGGTTGTAAGTTTTGAATATGTGTAATGACTGGAGGGGTTATTTGGTGAATATCTACTTGAACTGTATGAAATTTGAACGAATGTTAGGTTTGGCAGGGTTAATAACTCGTAAAATGAAATATCTGTAGATAAGTTATAGCTATCCACAAAAAAAGGGCCTTTTGAGGGCCCTTTTGGTTTACTGTTTTAGGCGGGTTTACGCCTTTTGGAGGACTTTCCATAGTCGCTATTCTGTGACGCTCTCCTAAACAACAATATCTTCCTCCTCCTTTTTATCTGTATTTTTTTCTCTGTCTCCTAATACTTCTGCTAGGCTTCTACGTGATAGTTCCCCTTTAAGGTTTCCGTCTTTATCTATCACAGGTAACGAGTATTCTGCTTCAAGTGTTTCGGGTATGACGCTTTCTAATATTGCCCCAGGGGCTATACCTGCAAGCTCTTCGAGAAATTCATCGCCCAACTTTTGATCTTCATTTTCACAGCATGCTTCTTCTAACGTATCTTGAGTGACGACACCTTGATAACCTTCATCGTTAAAGTAATAGCCGTAATCACCTTTGATTGTTTTCATTTGCTCTAATGCTTCACCAATGGTGTCAGCGGTTATACGTCGAGCAGGAGGCTTCATAACGTTTTCAACGGTTAATGCTCTGGCGCGATTAACATCTTTTACGAAGGCTTCAACGTAGTCGTTTGCAGGATTAAGAAGAATTTGATCAGGGGTTCCTATCTGAACCATCTCACCGTCTTTCAATATAGCGATACGATCACCAATTCTGAGTGCTTCATCTAAATCGTGAGTGATAAATATAACGGTCTTCTGAAGTTTATCTTGTAGTTCTATCAGTTGATCTTGCATTTCACTTCTAATAAGTGGGTCAAGCGCTGAAAAGGCCTCATCCATTAGAAGAATTTCTGCATTGGTACAGAGTGCACGAGCTAAACCAACCCTTTGTTGTTGCCCACCAGAGAGCTGTGCGGGGTATTGTGCTTCATAGCCAGCTAAACCTACGATTTCAAGCCATTCTTTCGCCTTGTCGAGCCTGGTAGCTTTATCGACACCCTGAATCGAGAGTCCGTAGCTGGCATTCTCTAAAACCGTACGGTGTGGCATCAGCCCGAAACGTTGAAACACCATCGACATTTTGTGCCGTCGAAATTGTTCCAATTCTTTTGGCTTGAGCTTCATGACATCAATATCTTCAAATTTAATGATGCCCTCTGTAGGGTCAATCAATCGATTAAAGTGGCGAATAAGTGTCGATTTACCGGAACCGGAAAGGCCCATAATGACAAATATTTCACCTTTGTTGATGGTCATGTTGATATTTTTTAGGCCCAAGGTGTGGCCTGTATCAGCCAATATCTTGTCTTTTGAGTGACCGGCATGCACTAATGGCATTATTGACTTTGGCTGCTTACCAAAAACTTTATAAAGACCCTGTATTTGAATCAGCGGTTCAGGCATTTTGCATACCTTCCATATGTCGTTGAGACCGCTTAGCGTAAGCTTGTGATACACGATCGAAAATAATGGCCAGAGCTACGATCGCTAAACCGTTAAAAAGCCCAAGCGTGAAGTATTGATTGGTAATTGATTTTAGAACTGGCTGGCCTAATCCTTTGACACCAATCATTGATGCAATAACAACCATTGAGAGCGCCATCATAATAGTTTGGTTAATACCGGCCATAATGGTCGGCATAGCCAAGGGTAGCTGAACGCCAAATAAACGCTGGGTAGAGTTCGCTCCATAGGCGGTTGCGGCTTCTAGTACTTCTTTATCTACTAATCGAATTCCCAAGTTGGTTAAACGAATAACAGGAGGAATGGCATAGATAATGACCGCGATAACCCCTGGGATCTTGCCGATTCCTAACAGCATAACGACAGGTATTAAGTAAACGAATGCAGGCATGGTTTGCATCACATCGAGCATGGG
>PJEL010002506.1_pt1 | contig 16684 bp, 15 predicted proteins | sample 1853271 | NCBI WGS metagenome assembly PJEL01 (sample SAMN08108733, study PRJNA415343) | Invertebrate metagenome, whole genome shotgun sequencing project. | host: Globobulimina | place: Sweden: Gullmar Fjord | collected 2015-08
ACACATCTAAATTAAACTTCTACTCGAATTACAATTAATAACCACTTTGGGCATTTTTTAAAGTGATTATTTGCTATATAAAATCTGCTTTATAGACCTATTTCATTACAGAGTTTGTAACCACTTAATAAATTGCTCTTTTTTCGAAATAAATGGGGCATGTGATACGCCAGGCATTACCGTTATTTTTGCACCTGGTAACAAGTCTATAAGTTTTTTCTCAACACTATTTGGTACCAAAGAGTCTAGGCGACCTAAAAGAGCATTCACAGGCATAGTTAATGAGGAAAACTCTTCTCTCAAGTCAACATTTTGAAGCATTGTTAAACCAGCATCTAAAGCTTCAATTTTTGGGTCAGGCACAGAAAATACCCACTCTTGAATTTGTTTTAAATCTGCTCGCATCGACTCGCTACCTAACGCCTGTATCTTTAAAAAGCGCTTTACCGTGTCTTTATGATCAACCAGCAGTTGCTTTGAAAACATCGCCAATACATTCGGCTTTATACCAGGCCAGTCGCCTTCTTCCATAAACTTAGGTGTACTTGCAACTAAACCAACGCCTACCGTTAAATCTGGGTATTGCTGAGCAAATTTGATTGCCAACAAACCTCCTAAAGACCAACCAACAATATGACTTGGCTTTTTAACTACAGATTTTAACCAACCCGCAAGTTCGTCGATATCATAACGTTCAAGTGTTTCTGTGTTGTTGCCATAGCCTGGCATATCCACGACGGTCACTCTGCTTAATAGCTCAGGGCTAAGTGAATCTAATACACCGTTCCAAATTTGTTTATTCATTCCCCATCCATGGATCAGGATTATTGGCGCATCATTCATAAGTCACTTATACCTAAATTCTATTTAAAATTATCGACCCAAAGGCGAACTGTTATTGATCAATTATTGACGAAGTTTACTTGGATTATTCCCTTCATTCAAAGTGTGGCCCCCTGTTGTTTATGTAATGAAAAAATTAAACAAACCCGAAGGTATCAGGTGCCAACACTGTGCAGGGTTTGTTTTAATGATTTACGCTTTTTACCCAACGGATTGGACTTAACTCAAACTGAAATAATGGCTCAACTTGTTTGTGATAATGTTGATGGCATTGCCACCATTGGAGACTATAGCTGGCCTTTATCAATGTGGCTTAGCCAGCTTAAATTTTCGCAGGGGCTGCAAGCTAGTCGGTTAATTGGATACCTTTTAGCGCGCCAAGTTGAACAACAAAACTGGCCTGAAATCGATCTTGTATGTGCCCTTCCACTTCATCCGTTAAGGTGGGTTTCTCGCGGGTATAATCAGTCTGTGCTTATCATGTCTGCCTTTTTAAAGGAGATTGAAACTCCTGTATATACAGGTTTAGTTCGACATAAATATACTAGAGCACAGTCGGCTAGTAATAGAGAAAAACGCTTAACCAATATTGCCAATGCGTTTATTGCCATAGAGCCAATTTTAGATAAAAAAGTATTATTGATAGACGATGTTCTGACAACGGGCGCAAGCATAAAAGCCGCTACCCTTGCCTTAAAGAACGCGGGCGCCACCGACGTTTATATTGCCTGTGGCGCAACACGTTTGTTTATTTAATAACGAACCGCAGGGGCCATAAATAAACTATTCACAAATAAACGGTTTGAACCGTACATTATTGCTCTAAAGTTAGGGTTATCCGTCATTCCGATTACCACTCCTCGGCCCATTCTTTGCGCTACTAGTCCAGTCGCTCCGGCAATTTTTTCTACATTGGTATTGTCGGCATAACCAGCCATTAAAGGCTTGTCGGTATAAGTTGCTACTGCGCTAAAAGGTACTTTTGGTGTTAACAATAAGTCTGTGCGGTTTTTAAATAGCGCAATAGTATTGTTTGTTAAACCAAAGGTCAGCGGGTGCGACAAATCAAGCTTTGCTTCAAAGAAAGCACCAGCTACACGTTGCTTACCGCCTAGTGCTTCTTTATCGCCAAACTTTAAATCGTCCGTATTAAAACGCTTATACATTTCGCTTTGAGCAATAGTGTCTACTTTTAAAAGCCCTTCTTTGGCCAACCATAGCGCAGCACGTTTTTGTCCCCAAACTGTACCGCCTTGCCTAGCAAACTCTTTTAAATCATCAGCTAACGATTCATCTTTTTTAGAGTAGCTGCCGTCTGTTAATACAACGTGCGTGTAATCCGATAGGTTTACATAACCTAAACTGCTTTTATTTATGATGGTTGGAGAAAAGCCAACATGACTATCTAGCATGTACCAAGTTTCGCCTACTTCATATAGGTTTGCACCTATGCCGCCCACCATTAGCACTTTTGGCAAGGTAACAGGCATCATCAGTCGGCTACCTAAATCGATGCCAGTAGATGTTAAGCCACTTTTGATTGTAGATACGCTAACAGGGTATTTGGCCAACGCTTTGTTCACCTTGTTTTGCCAACCTTCTTGTTGCAAACCTGCATTAATTAACATTGTGCCTGCCGCAAATGCCTTCGCCTTTTGACCACTTGTTGTATTTGAGTTGATGCTAGCAATGGTGTTTGCATTAAATGGTTTAAGCGCAGCTCTTACTTTAATTCCGTTGTTTAATAGCTCATAAACAAGTGCTGGAGCGTTAAAGTCATGCCAATCGATAGCAATGCTATATGCTGAGTTCATATCAAGTTTGGCGTCTGTATTTTGCGGTAACTGCCAAGGTGTATTTGACAGTTTTAACTTTCTTGCAGACTCTACTTTTTCAAATTGAATATTAAACGCGTACGCTAAATTCCAGCTCGATACATCGTAAAATGTATTGTCGTTAAACGATGTTTGAGTTGAGAATATTGATTGAATTAGTCTGACTTGTGGTTGATTTAAAGGCACGTAAACAGAATTTGATGCAATTACCTTTTTACCGTTCACTTTAGTATCAGAGTTTAACGCGTAAGATTTAATATTATGTTTAGATAAAAGCGCTAACAGTTTGTTAAGTCTTGTTTTGTCGTTTTTCTCAGTTAATAAATAACCATCAAAATCGGCTTTTTTTACTAAGCTTTTAACGCTCGATTTAAATTCGTCTTGGAAGCTTTTTAAGTCATCACTACTTTCCAGGCTGCCTTCTAACGTTGAAAACGAAGACATTACTTGGTGTTTAATAGTGGTAGGGAAATCTAAATCACCGTTAATCGATTCTTGAATGTGGCCGCGGCTAGAGGCTTGCTCAAACAAAATACCAATACTGCCGTGCAAATCAGGATACGTTGAACCTTTACCTGCATAAAAGTCGTCAAAGGCTTCTTCAGTAAAATAAAGTTTGTTTGCTTCATCAAAGGCTTTTGCATGATACGTGGCTAACTGTTTAGTCAGCGCTACGTTTTTATCTGGCGTTAATGGATTTTTTCGCGAAGGAATACCTGGCTGGAAAAAGAACGAGCTGTTTGTGCCCATTTCATGGTGATCCGTTAATACATGCGGACGCCATTGTTGATATTCAGCAATTCGCGCTTGCGACTCTGGATGTTGTAGCAATAACCAATCACGGTTTAAGTCAAACCAATACTGATTTACGCGACCACGAATCCAACCTTGATTATGTTCACGGTTATTTGGGTCTTTGTTAATGTTTTTACCTTTGTGCTGATTGGCCCAAAGCGCAAAACGACTCAAACCATCAGGATTTAGGCTTGGGTCAATAATAATCACCATTTCATCTAAGTACTGATTAACCATCGCGCTGTTTGAGGCCGCTAAATAATACGCCACCAACATTGAGGCATTGCTACCGGATGATTCATCACCGTGCACGCTGTAATTTAGGTTTACAATAAGCGGCGCTGATTTGCTATTTGAGTTGTTTTTCTTATTTTCATTAAAATACTCAGAGCGCTGCTTTTTAAGGTTTTCCAACGAACTAAAACGATTTGGATTAGTAATAGTGACATGCAACAACTCTCGTTGCTGATGTGAATAACCAATGGTTTTCACTTCTACTCGGTCACTGGCCGCGGCTAACGCTTTATAATAAGCCACCAGCTGGTCATGCCTTACGTGCCATTCACCCACTTGATAACCCAATACAGACTCTGGAGTTGGGATTGCTTGATTGTAGTTTTCAGCAGGCAAATAAAACGATAATTCATTATGTAGCGGTGTTTTTGCAGCCGCTGTAAATGACAATGCTAAAAGCAGTAAAAAGGCTGTTTTTACTGTTGAGATAAGTTTATTCATGGTTATCAGTAGCCATCTTGTATTATTAATTAAGCTAAAGATAACAAGTAACTATATGAAACAACAAGTCTGACTAAAAGTTAGTCGTTGAATAACTGTAAACAGGGGTTTATTTGTTAAAAATTGCCCAAACATATAGATAACTAAAAGGCGTCAAGGTTGCAGTAAATAAGCGATAGACGTATCATTGCAAATAACCGAGTAAATTAGTCAGATATTATTATGATCAATATTTCAGAATCAGCGCAACAGCACTTTGTAAAGCTGTTGGACACGCAAGCACCAAACACTAGAATTAGAGTTTTTGTAGTAAACGCCGGTACTAGCAGTGCTGAATGTGGCGTATCTTACTGCCCAGAAGATTCACTAGAGCCAGAAGACAAAATTCTTTCTTATGAAGGTTTTGAAGCAGCTGTAGATGAAGAAAGTCAGCCGTATTTAGAAGACGCTGAGATTGATTTTGTTACCGATCAAATGGGTTCACAATTAACGCTTAAAGCGCCGAATGCAAAAGCACGTAAAGTATCATCAGATGCTCCGCTTAAAGCTAGAATTCAATACTTCATTGAGTCTGAAGTTAATCCAGGATTAGCGAGCCACGGTGGTCACGTAAACTTAGTTGAATTGACGGAAGACGGTATCGTTGTTCTTCAATTTGGCGGCGGTTGTAACGGCTGTTCTATGGTAGATGTGACACTAAAAGATGGTATTGAAACTCAAATGCTACAACAGTTTGAAGGCGAAGTGACTGGCGTTAAAGACGTCACTGAACACCAAGCTGGTGAGCACTCTTACTACTAAGTTTGATTATTGAGCATGGCAAAGCCAGATAAATTACAGCGGACATTAGTGCGATGGGGCGAAAACCCAAAGCGCAGTGTTCGCTTTTTTATTATTGGACTTTGTCTTTTTGTATTGGGTGTTGTAGCTCTTTACTTAGGTGCAAACGTTTGGATTTGGTGGCAAATCCCCGCTGTTGCGATAATGTTTGCTGGCGTTCTAGTCACACTTAAAGGCTACCTAGGTATTGTTGCTAATCGATTGGCGTTCTTTCGTCATCAGGCACAATTAAACAAAGAAAAGTTTAAGCATTTAGAATAACCCTGACCCTTTAACAACTTCTTAATCATGTTTTAATCAATTCCTTATCGCTCCTTAACTAACTCTAACGTTCTCGTCCTACGGCTAACTCAATTTTATCTCAGATTTAAATTTCATTCGTAAAATAAACCACTGCGACAGGCCCCTTGCCAACATAAAGGTTGTGAATGCAGCCCATAAAATATGATTATTGAAGGTGCAGTTGAAGGTGTAGTTGAAGGCATTGCTTAACGAATCAGTTAACGCGTTTGACAGTAAAATAATAGAAAAGAAACACAAAGCGGCGACAATCATACTGTTCCTCATGCTTTTATCCCAACCTAAGCCAACAAATATCCCATCAAATATAAAGCTTAAAAAACAACTTAATGGCAGTAGATAAATCCAAATATAGTAACCAGCAATTCCGCTCTTCAGTGACTCAATATCCGTTAAAAGCCAAACAATGGCATCAACTGTTAATACATAAAATGCGGCATAACAGAGTGCGAAGGCTAGCCCCATTTTTATCCCTTGAGTAATGTACAGTCGAAGTCTACGTTGCTTTTTTTGACCTACACAATTGCCCACTAAAGACTCTAAGGCAAAGGCAACGCCATCCAATGAAAAAGAGATAAACAAGAAAAACTGCATAATTAAGGAATTAATAGCCACCGTTTGACTGCCAAACTGCGTGGCGTAAATAGTCATGAACGACAAACAAAGTTGCAATACAGCGCTTCGTATAAACAAATTGCCGTTCATTCTTAGTAACGCTATCCAGCCTGTCAATACTGACTGTAAAGACACCGCTACCTTCTTTAACTCTGGTCGAATTAGGTAAATCATCATGCCAAACTGAACAATTTCAGCAAGCACTGAGGCAAACGCAACGCCAGCAACTCCAAAAGACAAAACAGGCACAAACAAAATATCAGCAAATAAATTCACTACATTACAAACGATTAAGGCTCTAAGCACCCATTTGGTTTTGCCCGAGCCAATCAAAAAACCAGACAAGGCCATATTCGCCAATACAAAAGGGGCGGCCCAAATACGGATATCAAAATAGGTTTTTGCCGATGCATAAGTAGCTTGCATGGCAAGGTCATCGCTAGATACAAAAGTTAAAAGAGAGAAGAGTGGTGACTGAAATAGCAGAATAAAACTCGCTAAAATTACGCTTAAAAGCAACCCTTGATACAAGTGCAATATTGCTGAAGATGCCGATTTTTCACCTCTAGCCTTAGCCACTAGGCCAGTTGTAGACATCCTTAGGAAGCCTAACAACCAAAATATTACCGAAATAAACAAACCAGCTAGCGCTGTACCAGCAAGAAATTGGCTATCGGGTAAATGCCCAATAACCGCAGTATCAACAAATCCCAACATAGGAATGCTAATGTTTGCTAGAATCATAGGCCAGGCTAAATGCCAAATTTTTAAATTGATGCGGGTACCTGACCACGCAGAGGACTGAAATAGAGATAACATATGATTAGATTATTACTTAAGCCTATTAGTGTTTTATTGATGTTAACGACGATGACTAGCTTGTTGTGGCATCAATCTGTTTCCGCCGCAACGGTAGTACTTTACCACCATGTTAGCGAAACTACCCCAAAATCTACTAGTGTCTCTCCGCAACAGTTTGCTGAGCATTTAGCCATGATTGAAGAACTAGGCCTAGAGGTTGTGCCATTAACTCAAATTGTGGATGCCATAAAGGCCAATAAGCCGGTTAACCCAAATTGGATTGCAATTACCTTTGATGATGGCTTTAGGAATGTTTATGACACGGCCTTCCCTATGCTCAAAGAAAAAAACTGGCCTTTTACTGTGTTTGTAAATCCACTAATGGTCAAGCCAAGCAAACTATATATGGATTGGTCACAGCTTAAAACCTTAACGGAACATGGCGGTGACATAATGAATCACACCCTGGAGCATGAAAACTTAGTGCAAGGTGGACTGACCAACAAACAAATTGAAACCAATATATTAGTCGCAGAAGAAATGATTAAAGAGCAGTTAGGACAAAATCACAAAATGGTCGCTTATCCGTTTGGTGAATATTCTGACAATATTAAAGCCATCCTGGGCAAAAATGGGTTTGTGGGTTTTGCCCAACACTCGGGTGCTATTAATGAAACTAGCGACCTTTTAGCTTTGACTCGTTTTCCTGCTAATGGCATTTATGCCAATCCAAAAACACTAAAAAACAAAATTAAAAGCTTAGCGTTTGATTTTGAGAACCAGTCTCCAACAGAAACTTTAGTTCGCAACATTGAAAAAATAGACACTGAGCAAGGACCTCTATGGAGAGTTAAGCTTAAAGGTAAAGATTTCTACCAAAGTCAGTTAGCCTGTTTTATCACAGGTCAATCAGGTCCTGTAAAACCAACTTGGATTTCCGATCTCGAATTTGAAATTGCAGCGCCTAAATCTCTTCAAACAGGACGTGTCAAATACAACTGTACGGCCCCATCTATTAAAAATAGTGGCCGCTTTTATTGGACCAGTAAGCTTTGGATTACATTGCCTGATGACTTATCAAGTGAGTTAAATGAGGAAAGTGAATAATCTCTAAACATATGACATTCACTTAAAACTATATTTGTTTAAAGCTATATCGAACGGGTCGCTAACTCCATTAGGCGTTTAGCGATCTTATCCAATGGTAACTCCTCATTCCCTGCACCTAACTCTTTTGCGGCTCTTGGCATGCCGTAAACCACACTGGAGTTCTCATCTTGAGTAATGGTATATGCACCTGACTCTTTGAGCCTTAACAAACCCTTAGCGCCGTCAGCGCCCATTCCCGTTAAAATCACTCCCGAGCTATATTTGCCCATGTACTTTGCGATGGAATCAAATAACACATCGACTGCAGGTTTGTGTCTATTTACTGGCTCAGAGTCATCAAGCTGACATAACAACTTGCTACCCCTTTTTAATACCGTTAAATGCTTGTCACCTGGCGCAATATAGATATGTCCAGGTTCAATGACCTGACCATGACTTGCTTCATGCACCGTCATTTTACAAACTTTATTTAATCGCTCTGCGTACGTTTTACTAAACACGGGAGGGATATGTTGGGTCACAACAATTGGACAGAAATTCGCTGGTAAGTTAATAACCACTTCTTTTATTGCTTCTGTTCCACCTGTAGACGCACCAATGGCAATTAAGTGGTTCTTTTTAAAATCACCAGTCGCTGTTGGGGCTGCATCACTTTGTTGCGCTCTCTTTCTTGAGCGAATGATTTGACTTAGTCGAGCGCCGGCTGCCGCTCTAATTTTGTCGACTAGTACGTCGGCATACTTACCAAGACTTTCTTTAACATCAACTTTGGGCTTTTCTAAAAAATCCACAGCACCTATCGACAATGCTTCTAACGTTATTGGTGCACCTTCTGCTGTAAGTGTTGACAACATTACAACGGGCATTGGCCTTAATCGCATTAAGTTTTTAAGAAAAGTGATGCCATCCATTTTTGGCATTTCTATATCAAGCGTTAAAACGTCTGGGTTCAAAGACTTGATGAGATCTCTGGCTTCTAGCGGATCTTCAGCTTCACCTACCACCTGCATATCTGGTGCGGCGCTTATTATTTCATTTAGAATCATCCTAATCAGCTTGGAGTCATCTACTATTAAAACCTTAATCATTGATTTACCTTTTAGAACAATTCTATATCCGACGTCTCATGCTCTGGTTTTTCTATTTTCGAGCGGTATTTAACTTCACGAAGTTTAATCGTATCGTTATGCATACTTTGTAAACGTTTAACCAATCCCTTTCCTTCTTGAGGATAAAAAAGCACCTTTCGTGGCCAAGGTCCACCCATATCGGAAGCAACTAACGGCAACTCTTCTTTTAGAATAAACTCCTTAGCAAAGGCAATATTCTGTTCCCCTATCGGCGTTTGCATCTCTTTAATAATATTGCCACCACCGAACAGTTTCACTTTCATTCTATTGCGATGACCACCATGTTTTATAATTTCATTTATCAAACATTCCATCGCCCAGATCCCATACCGACAACTGTAGCTATCGTGAAACTCCCACATTTCTTGACCATGATTATTCCCCTTTAATGGCAGCATAAAGTGGTTCATTCCGCCTAGGCCTGCGTATTCGTCCCAAATACAGGCTGAAATGCATGATCCTAATACCGTTGCGATGGCTTCTTTTTCTTTTGTTACGTAAAACTCGCCCGGTAAAATTTTTGCGACTACGATATTCCGACCATTGTCCACATAACGTTTTATGTGTTCAAAACCCGGCAGTGTCGCTTTGAACTGCGTTGCACTCATTGCGCTATCTTCTGATAAACGTTTTGCCCTAACCCTTTAAACTGAAGATTTTCCCTTCCCATTGACTCAGAATGTCCCAAAATTAAGTACCCGCCCGGAGCCAGTAAGTTTGCATAACGGTTAAACAGCTTTACCTTGGTTTCATGATCAAAATAAATAATCACGTTTCGACAAAATATAACGTCAAATGGCCCTTTTATTGGCCACTCTTTTAATAGATTAAGTTGTTTAAAACTGATGTTTTGTTTGAGATAAGGCTTGGCCTTATAACGCTTTGCACTGCCATCTTTAAGGAAGTATTTTTTTAGTTGAGCATCACTCAATCCTGATACTTGACCACCTTCATATATAGCTTCTCTGCCAGACTTTAAAACATTGGTATCAAGGTCTGTTGCCAAAATTTTGAAGTCCCAGTTTGAAGGGATAAGCTTGTCTAAGCATATTGCAATTGAGTAAGGCTCCATTCCAAGTGAACAGCCTGCCGACCATATTCGCACGCGATGATCACTTTTATGCCGACTGAGTATCTCAGGTACCGCTGTTTTCTTCAAAAAATCGAAGTGATGTGTTTCTCTAAAAAACGACGTTAAGTTTGTGGTAATTGCATTTATAAACTCACCAAATTCTACTGACTCGTTATTGTTTAAATACGAGATATACTCAGAGAACGAAGATAATCCAAGCTTTCTAAGTCGTCTTGAAATGCGCGCGTATACCATGTCTTTTTTTTGCTCAGATAAAACAATGCCACAGGCTTCATAAACTCTTTCACTTATGAAGCTGTAGTCCTTGTTTGTCATTAGAAACTCTTTGTTATCCAATCACCTACTCCTTGCTGTTACCCGTATTCCAAGCAAATTTGGTTAAACTAAAACTCCTGCCATTCTTCATCGTCACTAGGCTGGGACGAAACCGGAGACTTAATTTCCGCTCGTGCTGGCTGCGCAATCGCCTTACGGCTATTACTTTGGGACAATCGAGGCGCGGCGTTTAATTGTGACTCAGACATTTTGAAGAAGGTTAAGAGTTCTCTCATAGAACGAGCTTGCTCCGACATTGACTCGCCAGCTGCTGATGCCTGCTCAACGAGTGCCGCATTTTGTTGCGTCATTTCATCCATTTGAGAAACGGCTTTATTGACTTGCTCTATGCCAGATGTTTGCTCGATAGATGCAACACTAATATCACCAATAGTGTCGTTCACCTTTCTAACGGCTTTAACAATTTCTTGAAGCATCTCACCCGATTGATTTACCAATGAGGTACCATCTTCAACTTTTGAAACAGAATCTCTAATTAAATCTTTTATCTCTTTTGCTGCAGCAGCAGAACGTTGAGCGAGGTTTCTTACTTCACCGGCAACAACCGCAAAACCACGGCCTTGTTCGCCAGCTCTCGCGGCTTCAACAGCAGCGTTTAACGCTAATAAGTTTGTCTGGAACGCAATTTCATCAATGACGCCAATGATGTCAGCAATCTTCTTACTAGCCTCATTAATTTCCGCCATACTTTCTACAGCTCGACCTACAACAGAGCCGCCAGATTCAGCTTTGCTCGCCGCTTCTTCAGCTAAGTCATTGGCCATTTGTGCATTATCAGCGTTTTGCCTAACTGTTGCCGTCATCTCTTCCATACTAGATGCCGTTTCCTCAAGCGAAGATGCTTGCTCTTCAGTTCTTTGGCTTAAATCGGCATTACCCTGTGCAATTTCTTCAGCTCCAGAGCTCACTGTTGTGGCGGAACGATCAATTTGCCCAATAACTTCTGTTAACTTATCAACAGTAGCATTGGCATCGCGTTTTAGCTTATCGAACATGCCTTGATATTCTGTATCGATACGACGAGTTAAATTACCATGAGCCAAGGCATCAAAAATATTCACGGTATCTTGAATCACACCTTCGGCTATACCAACTACTTGGTTTAAGCCCATCGACAGCTCTTTGAAAAAGCCTTCTTTGTCATCTTCTGCAATTCTTATCGTTAGATCACCGTTAGTGGCAGCATCTATAACTTTTGCAATTTCGTTTTGAATAGTCATTTCATTGGTTTTATCAACCCACTCTACAATCGTTCCAAGTCGATTGCCGTTTGAGTCGACCCAAGGGGAAGCAAATAATTCAAACGTTAATTTCCCAACTCTTATATTTGTTTGATAGGGTTCTGAAAGTTTTTTTAGCATATTGCGTTGATGAGAAGCATCTTTATGGAAGTCATCAACACAGGTGCCAATAAGCTTATCGGCATTAAAGTTTGGTAGCGTTTTTGTGATTTCTCTTTCTCGTTTACGGAACATTTTTGTCACTTCATTGTTCATATAAACAATTTCTAATTCATTATTAGCAATCATGACGTTTGCCTGACAAAGCGTTAGTGCCTGTGCCAAATTACCAGCTTGTCGAGCCTCTTCTTCCATCTCTTTTTGCTCGGTAATATCAGTTGCAAACTTAACCACTTTAATTGGGTTACCGTCTAAGTCCTCAATAGGGTTATAACTTGCTTGAATCCATATGGTTTTGCCTCCTTTACCAAGCCTTTTGTACTCGCCAGAATCAAATTCACCACGATTCAATTTAGCCCAAAACTCTTTGTATTCGCTAGTCTCAGCTATTCCATCCGGTGCAAACATACTATGATGGCGCCCTTTAACTTCATCTAGTGAATATCCCATTGTGGATAAAAAATTTGCGTTGGCAGTAATAATTGTACCGTCCATTTCAAATTCAATGACTGCTTGAGACTTGTTAATAGCGTCTAACTGACCGTTTGATTCAGACGCTTTTTTCTTTTGCTCTGTTATGTCAGACGCGTATTTAACAACCTTAAAAACCTTATTTTCACTGTCCATTATTGGGTTGTACGTGGCTCTAATCCAAATGTCTTCACCGCTTTTGGTTACTCGTTTAAATTCGTCAGATTTAAACTCACCTCGAGCTAAGTCTTGCCAGAATTTTCGATATTCATCACTGGCTACGTCACGTCGATCTACAAATATGCTGTGATGTTGACCTTGGATTTCTTCTAATCTATATCCAAGTACATTTAAAAAATTATTATTGGCCGTTTTAATCGTGCCATCTGGATAAAACTCAATAACAGCTTGAGACTTGTCTAGTGCATCTAGAACAAGTCGTTCAGTGGAATCAGAAGAACCCAATAAATTTTTTAAAAAACCCATACCATCACCTGCCTTGTTATATTAATAACACTTTTTCTAGATCTAAAAGGACTACCATTTTGTCGCCTACATTTATGAGGCCTTCAATATAGTTTTTTGTTTCAGAGTCACCAATGTCTGGTGCCTTTTTGGCTTTTTGTTTTTCGATGTTGTAAACATCAGAAACTGCATCAACAACTATGCCCATTATTTTCGTTTTTTTGTCTATCATCACTTTTACAATAATGATGACCGTCAACTCGTTGTAATCAAATTTACTTAGATTAAAGCGAATACGTAGATCCACGACTGGAACAACGGTTCCTCGCAAATTAATCACACCTTTTACGTATTCTTCTGAGTTAGGAATGCTCGTCATTGATTCCCAACCTCTAATTTCCTGTACCGATAAGATCTCAATACCGTACTCTTCATCGTCCATCATGAACGTCAAATACTGAACCAGATCGACGTTATCGTTGTTATCAAGCTGACTTGTTGATAGAACTTCATTCATGCTACACCGCTTCCGATAGTGGTTTGTCAAAGTCTAAACCTACATGGCCAGCTCGTTTTAAACCTGCCATTTTAACTACACTGGATATGTCGATAATGAGCGATACGCTGCCACTACCTAAAATAGTTGCGCCCGAAATGCCATCTACCTTCTTATAGTTCTCTTCCAAGCTTTTGATTACAAACTGCTGCTGAGCCAACAACTCATCGACTAACAGGCCGACCTTTTCGTTGTCACTTTCCACTACAACTAAAAGCCCACCTTGAAGTTTCTGACAAGCTTCTGGGTGGTTGAATAACTGGTGCATTCTTAAAATAGGGATGTAGTCATCACGTAATCGCAATACATCCATACCACCGCCTACAGAATTTACTTTTGACATATCTATTTGTAATGACTCAACAATAGAAACTAACGGAATGATATAAATATGGTTGCCAACCTTAACCAACTGACCATCTAATATGGCTAATGTTAAAGGTAGTCTAATTGTAAATGTGGACCCTTTATTGGGTTCAGAGACAACTTCCACTGTGCCATTTAACGCATTGATATTCCGCTTAACCACATCCATGCCTACTCCGCGACCAGATATGTCACTAACTTCATCAGCAGTAGAAAACCCAGGTTTGAAAATGAGTTCGTTGATTTCTTGATTACTTAACACGGACTCCTCTGTAATTAGCCCGTTCTCTATTGCTTTTGACCTGATTTTTTCTGTATTAAGGCCACGTCCGTCGTCTATTATTTCGATAATAATATTACCGCCTTGATGGTAGGCATTAAGAATCACTTTACCCGCTTCACTTTTTCCTGCGGATAAACGTTCTGGCGTGGTTTCTAAACCATGGTCTAACGAGTTTCTAATCAAATGCACCATAGGGTCGGATATTTTTTCCATCACCGTTTTATCCAACTCAGTGCCCTCACCCTTCAGAACTAAATCAACTTTTTTGTCTAATTTTTGAGAGATATCTCGTACTAGTCTAGGAAATCTAGAAAAAACAAAACTAATGGGTAACATCCTAATGCGCATAACATTTTCTTGTAAGTCACGGGTGTTGTGAGCCAATTGCGCAAGCCCTTCTCTAAGCGCTAGTAATTTTGCGTGATCAATCTGCTCATCTTCACCTAGCTCATTCAACATCGCTTGTGTAATTACTAGTTCACCTACCATGTTTATAAGCGAGTCGACTTTATCTGTGCCTACTCGTATTGAGCTTGATTCTTGTTTTGTAGGTTCTTTTTTATTGTCTGTTGGCGCTTTTTGTACCGGTCTAAATTCTGCTTTCACCGGATCACTGGTTGCAGAGTCTTTCGGCTTTGAATTATCTGGTGATAGAGACTCTGGAGCTGTTGCTGGACTCGCTGAAGTGGAACCTGCTGAAGCCGGTGATTCTGGTGATTCAGTTAATGAAGACTCAGGTTTAGAAGCTTCAATCTCGTCAAGATCACTCTCTACTTCGATTTCATCTTCAAACTGGGCAACTAATTTAATTTCTATTTCAGCGTCGTCTTCAACCCACTCAAATACACTTTTAACTGTTTCTTCATCACTAGTGGTATCTAAATTGATTGTCCAGCCTAAATAACAATCATCAGCAACTAAGTTATCAAGCTCAGGAATGCCTTTGACATTTGCTTCTACCGAAAGCTCTCCATGCTCCGCTAGATCTTCAAAAATAAATAGGGGTTCATTCCCCGTCTTAAATACATGAGACTCAGGGTTAAACTTAATTTCAAAGAAGTTGGTGATTTGTGTTTTTGTTTGTTTACTTGCTAGGCCATTGGATTCAGGTTGCGTAGCGGCCTCGTTACTATTACTTGTATTGCTATCATCTGCGGTGTTCTTCTGTTCCAAAATAGCTTCAAACTGAACACGAAGCGTATTCGCTTCTTCCGACTCTTGTTCGTCATTATTTTGAATCGACCTAAGCATATTCCTAAGGCAATCAATACTTTTGAGCATTAGGTCTACATGATTTGCAGCTAATTCACGCTCACCGTTTCTAATTTCATCTAGTAATGTTTCTATTACGTGAGTGAAATTGGCAATCGCATTAAAACCAAAGGTACCACTGCCACCTTTAATAGAATGGGCAGCTCTAAAGATGTTATTGATAATTTCACTGTCTACGTCACCCGGGGACAAATTAAGTAACTCGGATTCCATAGTTTCAAGGCCTTCAAAACTTTCATCGATGAAGACTTCGTAAAATTGTGAGAGATCAATACTCATAGTAACCCCATTTTAAAAATGTGCAGAATTAACGAGCGACTTTTTTAATGACGGTTAACAACTGCTCTGGATTAAACGGTTTAACTATCCAACCGGTTGCCCCCGCCGCTTTGCCTTCACCTTTTTTGTTGGTGCCAGACTCCGTGGTAAGCATTAATATGGGTGTGAATTTAAATTGCGGTAGTGTTCTTAAGTTCCTAACGAGCTCAATGCCATCCATATTAGGCATGTTTACGTCTGATATGATCACATCAAATTCAGCGTCTCTAGCTACGTCTAGTGCTTCTTGACCATCTTTAGCTTCGGTTACATCATAACCTGCGTTTTTTAGAGTGAAGCCAACCATCTGCCTCATAGAAGCAGAATCATCAACGGCCAGAATCTTTTTCATAAAGTCACCTTTTATGTTCAAACTTGAATTTAATTAGGTAATTTTAGAAACTCTTTAATACCGATTTGATTTGCAATGTTTGATAAGGATTCACTTTCACCTTTCCAAGTTATTGCACTATCGGTTAACGAGAGGGACTTTTGCAGTGAACACAATACTTGAAGCGAAGCGGTGTCAGCGTCACTAACTTCACTAATGTCTATACAGACTTCTTGTTCTGAAGACAGCAGTTCAATTAGAGATTTACTGAGTGCTTCAGCTTCACTAATGTGTAATTTTGATGCAAGTTTCATCGGCTCTGTGGAGTTCTATAAAAATCATTTAACTTTAGCGTAGTCTGAAAAATCTATATTTCCAGATATTTACCGTTATTACCGATTTTTATTCCACAGTTATAATTTTAAAGTCTGACAATAGAACTTCAGGATTAATGGAAGGTATTTCGCCAAGTTCTACATGGGGTTTAAACATGGCGTGAATTTGTCCCTGCGGGTTAATGAGAACAACCGAGGCACTGTGATCAACAAAGTAACCTTCCGAAACTTCTTCAGGAGGAATGGAGTACATAAGGCCGAGGTTTCGAACAAATGGATATAAGGATTTATGTTCCGCTCGAAGGCCTAATATTGATTCGTGAAAATAATTTGTATACTGCTGAATATTATCAACTTTGTCTCTTTTTGGATCCACCGACAAAAACAGTACTTGAGTGTTTTCTTGAACCTGAGTTAAGTCTGGAATTCGACGGCTAAACTTCATCATCCTTGT
>PJEL010002507.1_pt1 | contig 16681 bp, 11 predicted proteins | sample 1853271 | NCBI WGS metagenome assembly PJEL01 (sample SAMN08108733, study PRJNA415343) | Invertebrate metagenome, whole genome shotgun sequencing project. | host: Globobulimina | place: Sweden: Gullmar Fjord | collected 2015-08
CGAGTTTCTTGCCGATGTGTCTCTGTGGCCCGTCCAGGGTGAGAAACTCTTATGGTTCTCCATCCCGCATTTTGTTCGAATTCTCGTCATCAGGGAAAAGCAGTTTCGGGGGCGTCAACAATCCGCCCGAGATCACGAACTTAATGCCCTCTTCAACTGAAATATCGAGAGCGGTCAGTTCAGCGAGTGGTACCGAAACAAGAAATCCCGAAGTAGGATTTGGCGTCGTCGGCACAAATACCAGTGCCGAGCCCTCTTCCGAAAACTGAGTTGCACGCGGGAACTCGCGAGTCACAAAACCAACTGAACGCACAGACGGGTGGGGAAATCCGAGCATCACAACGCGCCGGAACTCCGTCACGTCACGAAACTGGATCGCTTCGGTGATCTGTCTCGCACCTTTATAAATCGGTGAAATTAAGGGCAGTTGTGAGATTCTCTTTTCGAAAAATCCAAGCATGCGACTACCAACAACATTCATCGCTACTGCGCCAAGAATCAACAAACCGAGGATGGTCAGCACAAAACCAACGCCAAAAATCTGAAACCCAAAAAGACGTTCGGAGATGGGTCTAAACCAACGGTCAAGCGCCTGAAATAAAAACCGCCCAAACAGAATGGTCACAGCAAGCGGAAAAGCAACAAGCAAACCGGCAATCAGTCGATTCCGAATCCAGTTGCCCAAGCCACGCGAGGGGCGATCTGGCCGCCTGGCGAGATCCGCCATCTTGCCGAAGAATGAACCGGTAGTCGAGTCAACTTGATCTTTCATCTCGCCGAGATTCTATACGTTAAATCAAGAATCGTCTATGGTTACCCCGCAAAACTCACCAGTGTTTCTCACGAGGGTGACGAGGTGCTGTGCCCAGTTGTGTTATCCCCCTACCAACCGCTTAAATTCTTTCGGATCAGGAGCATGGGTCAGAGCAGCATCGTACGTGATGACACCCCCGCGATAGAGGCTTGCCAAGGATTCCACCAACAACTGACAACCCTCCTTACGCGCCATGACCATCGAGTTCTGTAACTGGTGAAAATTGCCTTCGCGAATATTGTTTCGAATCGCCGAATTGCACAGGAGCACCTCGGGCGCCAGCACCTGGTGTTTTTTATCGACTGTTGGCACGAGGCGCTGAGCCAGAACGCCATGCAGAATATCGGAAAGTTGCATGCGGACCTGTGACTGCATATCACCCCCGAATAGCGAAACGATACGTTCGACAGCGCCGGCAGCCGACGGTGTATGCAGGGTTGCAATCACAAGATGCCCGGTCTCGCCAGCCGTCAGAGCTGTAGCAACTGTATCCATATCACGCAGTTCGCCGATGCAGATAACATCAGGATCGAGCCTGAGTACATGGCGCAAACACGGAGCGAAGCCAATCGCATCAGTGCCGACCTCAATCTGCACGACAATGCTCTTTCGGTGTGCATGTTCGAACTCGACCGGATCTTCGATAGTGATAATTTTGCATTTCCGCGTTGAGTTCACAAGATCTACGATATAGTTTAGCGTTGTCGTTTTTCCGACCCCAGTTGGACCGGTGATCAGAATGAGCCCAGATCGGAGATGCGCCCATTCGTCGATGACCGCAGGCAGGCGCAGTTCCTCGGCCGAACGCACCTTGGTATTGACCATCCTGATTGCCATTTCCGGAATGCCGAGCCGAAAGTACAATGAGAGGCGGATTCGCCCGCAGGTTTGGTGCCGGTAGGACACACACAATTCACGTTCACGCTCAAATCGTTGCATCTGAATTTCGGTCAACGCCGAGGTCGCCATCGCCTTCAACTCGCCTTGGCTGACCGGATCAGCCTTGGCCATAATAATCTCACCACCAACGCGAAACGCCGGTGGAAGATTGGCTATAACATGCACATCCGAAGCATCATGGCGGCGCGCAAGGTCAAGCATCGCCGTAAGGCGGTTCGAACTCATAGTATCGTCATCCATTTCCACACACGGTCAATACCACACTGGCGGGGATAAAAAAGGTAGCACACCCGCATTTCGTCGAGCCATGCCCTCCCCTGCCTTCCGATATTTTGTCGCTGCTTCATCCTCTCCAGAATAGCAGCGCGACACGAATCATCTCAATCTACTCTGCTTCGGACGAGGTCCCTAAATATTTTTCGAACCAGGCGAGATCCCATTTCATCTTCGCGAGCCGGTTCTCGTGGGTCGACAAGCCGTGGCCTTCACCCGGGTAGACAACAAGTTCCACCGGCACGTTGAGATAGTGGCGGAGCGCACGATATAACGCCCGGCTATGCTCCGGCGGAACCCGCGGATCGGAGCCACCAACGTGGATCAGGGTCGGCGTTTGAGCATCAGCAAGCCCATAAAGCGGTGATGCTTTGATGTACTCGTCGGCCGCCTCCCATGGCAATTTACCCTTCATATAGTTGATAACATGGCCGGGAGTATCTTCTACGCCCCACTGAATCACCATATCTACAACGCCGGCGCCTGACGACGCAGCTTTGAAGCGCTCAGGTGATGCGGCGATCATGCTATTGGTCAAAAATCCACCATTAGACCAACCCATGACGCCAATACGGTCTTCGTCCACAAGACCCTCTTTGATCAGGTGGTCAACGCCTCGGTTGATATCAGCAACCTCGATTTCGTTTTCTCGCCCGATGAGCTTGGTCATGAACTTGTCGCCATATCCGGTCGAACCGTGATAGTTCGGGCTCAACAACGCATATCCCTTCGAAGGCATCAGGGCGCGTCCGTATATCCACAAGCGCAAGCGATACTTGGTCGATGAAGTCGGTCCCCCGTGCAGTTCGACGATCAGGGGAAGAGGGCCGTCTTTTTTGTCATATCCTGGCGGTAGTTCAAGGATGCCGCCAACTGAGTCTCCATCTGCGCCAATCCATGTAATATGTTCAATCTGTGGCAATTTCCAGGAATCGACCTGCGGATTGATATTCGAAATTCTGCTGAGTTTGCCATCTGAGCCAACAACATACAGCTCACCGACATTTTCTGTCGTATCGATTGACGCGAGAGTTGTCAGCCCACGCGAGTCGAAGGAAAAGCCTCCGATGACAAAATCGCCTGGAGTCAAAACTGTGCTCCGAGCCGACTTTCCGTCTCGCACATTGTTGTGAGCAATGATGCGCACCCTCGCGTTCTTTTCGCCGAGATAACAGAGAGTACGATCGTTGCCACGCCATTTCAGGGCGCCAGAGACGCTGAGTTCGTCCGGGCGTTCAAGCTTGCTCAGCTGCACTGAATCCGAGAGTTCTGCAACGTAGATCTCAGTCTGAAATCCGTCAAAGCCAATCGTGAATGCGATTGCGCCACTGTCCTTTGACCACGAAAGATTACCAAGCCAGCCAAAGGGTGACGGGTGACCCTTACGCCAACCGTCGCTAGTAATGATCTCAAGCTCGCCCGTTTTGATGTCGAATACATCGACCCGCGACCAGCCTTCCATGAAGATCAACTCATTATCCGAAGTTGTGATCATTGCCAATTTCTCGCCAGTTGGTGCTAGAGCAATCTCGTGGATCACATCATCCGCCTCACGAATCTGCTTCGTACGCCAGCTGACAAGATCGAGGCGCCAAATCTTATGCTTCTTGGTGACCCCATGGCCATATTCGAGATCCGAGAACTCTTTCTTTAGGTCTTTGAACTCTTCATCAAAAACCTCTTCAGTAGTCGTATAGATGAGCTTCGAACCGTCACCGCTAAGAACGAAGTGCTTGAGTCCATCCGCGACACGGGTAAGCGCGAAAGGCGTGCCACCCGTCGGCGCGATACGCCACACCTGGGACGAACCGTCATAAGGCGGTGTATCAGCCGCCGCGTGGGGATCCGAGCCCTTGAAGTAGATCCAGGAGGAATCAGGAGACCATACCGGCGATCGGCCGCCAAAGCTATCAAACGTAAGACGCAGCGGCGCCCCGGTTTTGATATTAACAACCCACAAGTCAGTCTTACGGCCTTCGCTTCCTTCACCCCAGCGGCTCTCGGTGTAGGCGCAGTAGGCGCCGTCAGGAGAGACACTGACATTTCCAACAGTTGCCAGATCAAAATAGTCTTCGGGAACGATGTCATGGTCCCGTTCGACCGCGCTGAGAAGAGTTGCGAATCCAAGAACAAGAACTGCACAGACAAAAGCACGACGCATCGACCAACCTCCGAGAAGATTTATCACCGCCCAGCGGAGACGCTGGCATTCTAACCTAACCCGCACTTCTCAACAGCCTTCTGTTCACTGAGGCTATTGCGCTGTGAGAAAGTCGTTCTATTTCAATGAGATGCATCGGACCGGGAAACAGAACACCCCAGAATTCAATGTCCCAACATTGGCAACGAGCCACTGAGGCGTCGAATCCGGAAGATGAACCGCCAAGACGCAAAGACCGCAAAGGTTGTATCTTCCACATTTAGCGAAAATCTTCGCGACCTTTGCGTCTTGGCGGTTCGACAATACTGACGCTCTTGGTCGGCTAACCGATCAATGTACAGAACAACACCTCGAGATCTGCGGATTAAGCTTTCAACGTCCGGATGTTGTATTATCTCCGCGCTCGCGCGTTCGTGCGACACACGATATAGGAGGACACTATGGACAATCGAACATTTACGATCATCAAGCCTGACTCTGTCGAAAACGGTAACGCCGGAAAGATCATGGCTGCACTCGAAGGCCACGGTTTCACGATTCTTGCCGGACGAATGCTTCATCTCACCGAAAAACAGGCGCGTGGGTTTTATGCTGTACACAAAGAACGGCCCTTCTACAACGACCTCGTTGCGTACATGACTTCGGGCCCGGTGTGGGTCATGGCTCTTGAAGGTGAAAATGCGGTACCGCACCTGCGTCAGGTGATGGGCGCGACCAATCCCAAAGACGCCGACGAAGGCACTATTCGCGCACAGTTTGGCGAATCGATCGAACGCAACGCGATCCACGGTTCGGATTCCAACGAGAACGCGGCGATCGAGATCGCATTCTTCTTCCCGTCGAACGAACTCCTCTGATTAACATTAGCTCGAAAGAAGGCGAAGTATGCGCGTGAGCTGGGAACGATATTTCATGAACCTTGCGCTGCAGGCAGCAACGCGGTCGACCTGCTCGCGTAAGCATGTCGGCGCTGTGATCGTGCGCGACAAGACGATGTTGTCGACCGGCTACAACGGTTCAATCCGTGGCGCGCCGCACTGCAGTGACGCGGGTTGTCTCATGGAAGACGACCACTGCATTCGAACAGTGCACGCTGAAGCCAACGCCCTTGTTCAGGCCGCCTGCCACGGCATTCGGCTTGAGGGCGGTGAGATCTACGTTACTGCATCCCCTTGTTTCAACTGTTTCAAACTCATCGTCAACGCCGGCATTCGCAAGATCTTCTTCGCCGAATTCTACCGAGACGAGCGGGTTTTGAAATTTGCCGAAGAAATCGGGATCGAAATGAACCACCTTGGACTCGAAGACTCATGACTGCGATTGATCTCAATACGGTTGAGGTGCCATTTCAGTGGTCGCAAATTTTTGCCCAGGAGGCGCCGATCGACATCGATATCGGCGCTGGCAAAGGGCGATTTCTCAACGAGTTGGCGACTTCATTCCCGGAACGTAATTTTCTCGCGGTCGAACGCGCACACAAATATTACAAACTCTGCTGCGATCGCGCCGCCCGCCGCGGCTTTCAGAACGTCCGGCTCTTGTGTACCACCGCCGAAGACCTATTCTTTCGCCTTATTCCGCCCGAAACTGTCGATAGAATCTTTGTACTCTTTCCCGACCCCTGGCCCAAAAAACGGCACCACAAACGGCGCTTCCTCAATACAGAAGCTGCAGCGACGATGCGGCTAGCCCTCAAACCCGGTGGTCAATTATTGATCAAATCAGATCATCACGAATACGCTGAGGTCATCAACGAGGTTGTGCGCAACGCCGAGGGTTACGATCTCCTCGATGCCGACGCAATTTTCGAAGACATGCCGATCAGCGGCTTCGAACAAAAATACCGCGTAGAAGGACGGCCCATTCATCGATTCGCCCTGGGGCGAAACGATGAATGAGGAATGCGGAATTAAGAATTTTGAATTTTGTATTTTGTATTTCAGAGGGTGACGAAGAGAATCGCGGCGCTCTAGATCGTTTGCGAAGACACTGTCGCACCAACGCAAGGTACGCTTCGATAAAGCGCGCCGAAAGACCGGCAGCTCGATCCTGCGTCTTGGACCTCCATCATGCCATCAACCCAAGACCCCACTGTCTTGGTATTGCCTCAAAATGGGCGTCCAACCAAGCAATCCGTAATTCAAAATTCAAAATTCTTAATTATTTGACCGTCTTCTTGCCGTGGATCTCTTCGCCTGTCGTCAGGATGGCGTGCCATTCGATGAGTACTTTGGTGCGCCGCTTGGAGAGACGAATTCTGCCGGCGCGTAGCTTTTCCCCCGAGTCGATGTAGGTTTCTTCGAATCGCACAGCATCGACGGATGAAGCATTGAGCGGCTTCCACTCACCATTACGTTTTGTACCAAGTATCACCCGATCAAAACTTCCACGATCCGCGACAACGATGGTCCCTGACTCCGCTGAAATCTCAAGCCAGTTGCCAAACGCCGATACTCCAGACGTAAACGGACTGCGATTAATGAGAAAGGCTTCGACTTGCTGGCCCGAACGCCGGACATCAAGTTCGAGTTCGGGCGCCGGTCCACGTCCGCCAAGATATTCGATAATAGCGTCACGTCCAATTCCAAGCTCCTGCGAAGGAACCGGAATCGAAACGAAATCCCAGCCTGCGAGGTCTGGCGTCAACAGATTCGCAATTTCGCTCATAAAAAGATTCAGGCGAGCCGCATCGACCCAATTGATAGCAACTGATTGGCCTGATTTCCAATCGCGCCCACTCCAGTTCACTGACTTGGCAAAATCAAAGGTGCGATCAAGTTGAGAACTTCGCGCCAGCTCAGCAACATCATCATCACAGATCAGATCAAGGCTCTCTCCCCACCGATCGAGTTCGGGTTCGGTACGGGGTTTTAGCGAAATGGCAATTCGTACTGCGCTTGCTTCGCCTACCAGATGTGCCAGACGATCTTGCAACGTTGCGCTAGCCCCTTCTCCGACACCATTCAGACCTGTGCCCTCAACACCAAACGCTGGAACAACAACAACGTCGGCGGCTCTCGCTGCGGCCAGGCCAAACTCAGTTTTCGATTGTTCGATGGAAATTACGGCAGCAACGGGCACGTTGCATACTTCCTTGAGCAAGTTGATCAGACGGGCGGTATATTCGGAGAGGTTATCATCCTCGATGATCAGCTCACTTGGCCGGCTTAACTCGGTCGCCAGGGTCTGCCACAAGGACTGCACATGAGACCGCTGAAGACCCTCCCCGAGGCCGTCCACCTTGAGTGCGATACCTCGCGGAATCGTCGTATCGAAGTTGTCGATACGAACGAGCCGCAGTACCGGCGCGCCTGCGCCAAAATTTGCCGAACCGAGGCGAACAACGACCTCGTCAACCCCAGCTCTCTTCATGCGTAATGCAAATCCAGGGCTCAGCGAAGGCCGGTCCATCCAAACGACCTTCTTCAAGGGCGTCGCGATGGTCTCAGTGCCAAGCCGTTCGGATTGTCCAGCACCACAAGAGACAAGGAAAGGCCACGATAAGAGCACGAACAATACGCAGAATTTTGAAGTAGCTTTCATCTGTAATACCTTAGCCTAAACTGAGCGGTTCTGCAGGATGAAATGTGCCAAGCCCTTGAGGCTCTGGTGCTTCCGAAAAGCGAAGGAATACCCGGCGGTATGTCGAGCATTTTCGGAAGTGCCCAGAGCCCAAGAGGTTGGTGCAGATCGCCGGTGAGAATCGCTCAATTTAGGCTTAGCAGTCTTCAGCCTGTCGGGGAAAGCTCAAACGGATCACCAGGCCGTGTGTACCGTTGGCGGCAAAAACTTCTCCCTGGCACCGGGAAACGACGTTATGAACCAACGCGAGGCCAAGGCCACTGCCCGAACTCGTCGTCGAAAAATGGGGACTGAAGAGGTCCTCAAGCCTTTCTTCCGGCACCCCACCTCCGCTATCAGAAATCTCGAGTACAAGTTTGCTTTGCTCAAAAGCAACTCGAATTCGAACTTCGCCGGTCCCCTCCCCTATGGCTGCAACACAATTCATGATCACGTTGCCGAGCGCGCGGCGCAGCCACTGGAGATCTCCGACAATGACAGCTGATTTGAGTTCAGGAAGATCAAGCTGCAGATCAACGCCGCGCCGTCCGAGAATCTGTAACCCGCCGACAACATCACCAACAAGGGCAACAAGATCAACTCTTGACGGTTCCCACCGGTCTAATGCCGCCAGGTTCGAAAACGAGTTGGCCATCTCCTGCAATCGTTTGACCTGCACTGAAATCTCGGCACACGCCTCGTCGAGAAGATCACCAATATCCTGATCACCCCGACTGCGAACCTCAACAATCTCCTGCACCCACAAACGGATCGGCGTCAACGGGTTCTTGACCTCGTGAGCGACGATCCGAGCCATCTGGTTGAGCTGCCGTAAACGATCCACCCGGACAACCTCGGTCACATCGTCGATTACAACGACAAAACCCGATGAGCCCTCAGGGAGAGGCGTTTGGGCAACCCCAATTCGCCATGTGAGATCCCGGCCCGGGAGCGGACTCACCGTCTCGACGACGGCGCCTTTGCCCTCGAGACAACGGGTGACCAATATCGCAATTTGATCAAAAACAACGGCCTCATTTTCTTGACGAATAACATCAGCGCTTGGGTTGGCGAATCGCACCTGATTCGAGCGATCAAGAACCATTACGGCAGACGCCAGCGTCGATAATGCGACGTTGAGCAATTCTTCCTGCCGCCGCATGCTGGCCTCTCGTTTCTGCACTGCACTGTACATCGTACTGACAGCGTCAAGAACTTCGGCGAGATCGGTTTCTTTCGGCTGTCTGATCATCGGCAACGGATCACCACGAACCAGACGACGGGAAATTGCGACCAGTTCGCGTAGCGAAAAACTGAGTCTTTTTTCAACTCTCGAGGTCAATACGAGAGCGAGCAACGCCGACAGCGCCGAACCGCAGAGCAACCAGTCAACAATGCCGGGCGCCCTGACATCTTCATGCGGCTCCGGGCGAGAGAGAACCAACAACAGCCTCCTCCCTTGCACTTCAACCGCACCGGCCGTAATCAGATGCTCGCCATAACGCCGAACCACGATCGACTCGTGACCGAGGAGCAAGGAGGTAAACGCATCTTCAGGAGGCAGTTCGGGCAAGACCCCTGTCAGCATCAAATCACGCCTCGATACAGCGACAGCATCGATATGGTCGAACAAAGCAATCTCGCCGCCGAGGCCGGCTGCAATCCATCGCGCAAGTTCGTCGTCGACCACAAAACCACCGCTCAAATGATCCGCGGTATAGCGCGCTGCATGTAACGCTTCAGAGCCAGCTGCATACTCTCGCCTCTCCTCCTCGGAAACAAATCGCATCTGCAGAAGTAATGTGAGAATAACCAGCGGAAAAACAACTCCCCCGCCGACAAGTAAGCGTAAACGGCCGCCAAAGGTCGCCGATTGTCCGCGCTCAAATCTTGGCGGCCGCGCGACGAAAAGTCCGAGCATGACCCACAAGACGGAAATGGCTGAACGAATCACGAGTTCGGAAAGCTGAACCTGAAGAGAAATCAGAGCCAAGAGCCGATCCCCTACCCGAACCACCCACGCAAGATGACGGGTATCACCGGATCGCAGTACAACCCATCCCCCGTTCTCGTGAAAGAGGCGGCCAGCTTGAATTGGATCGAGTTCACCAAGGCCTCCAACGAGGCTCGCTTCGACCTCACCCGAGCGTGTCAGCACGGCATATCCGACGGGCGAATTCCGGAAGCCTCGATCGCTAATGATCGAATGCCAATCTCGCAGCATCGAAAACGGCTCCGTCGCGACCAACAGCTCGAGCCGCATGCCCTCATCAAGCACATTCAACTGCCATTCGTGCTCGAGCCTTGTATTCACGCCCGCAACGGCGAGATCACCCCAGCGAGACAGGATGAGGCCATCGGGATCGACGAGACGTAATTCGCACGGAGGATTAGCGCCCCCGAGTTGCCATTTCTGAGCCACGGCTGAGGCAAAATCGTCGAGACCACACACGCCCGAGACCACGGGCAAAATTTCGTCAATATTAAGATCACCATCGGGATATTCCAGGGGAGCCAAATCATTACCAGCACGACGTAATTCGCCAGGGAGACGCCCTACGGTCAGTATGAGGCCTATCGACGCAATCAAGCAACCAACAGCGATTCTTCGACCAAGAGACCATTTCCTTCCGGGCCAACCCGAGGCCATCCACGCGGCCATGACCATCCAGACTCCACCCCAGCCTGGGCGAAGAAGTCTTTGAGGAAGCCAACCACCAACATCGGAACCCAAAAAACCGACTGATACGACAATCGATGCGACAAAACCGAACCCAATAAGCGCCCGTGCCCAGTTGGCGGACGCCCGCAACGCAAGTCGGCCAATGAGTGCACCAAAAAGCAGAACCACGAGCGCGAGCCCTGTGCCTGCTTCGAAACCGTGAAAAAAGATGAACGCCGAACCACCAAATACAGTTGCAACGGCGCCGATAATCGGCTGCAATACCAGGGCTAAGACTGCAAAGAGAAAAAGCGGCGTCCACAAAGAGGCGTCGCGATGACCATATATCTCTTGTTCGACAGCGACCGGAAGATCGAGTCCCGCAGCTCCACTAGGAAACAATACGGTCGATCTAACTCCCCCGAAAACGAGCATACTGTTGCGCGGTGCCTTCAACCCGAAGGCTGCATCTGTTCGCCGCCTACTGTAATCGCAGACGATCAATGCTCCAACGAGGCGGCCATCAACAAAGATCGGCTCGCGGAATACCAGGCCAACCTCTCTCGCCGACCAGTCGATCACCCAACGACGTTCACCAAGGGCCCGGAGAGCTCGCGGGAAGAAGCGTTGCACGCCACCCCAGGCAACAATCATGCCCCGGTCATCGGCAAGGAAAATCGTTCGTCCTTCACTCATTTCTGCGACAATATTGAGTCTTCGAAACGGCATCGCTGGATCAAGGATTTCGCCCGAAGCCGCAAAAAGACCACGCAGGTCATGGTCTTTAGCCAGATTTTCGGCAACGTTTTGCATCGATGAACAGTGCTCATTCAGCACAACATCCATCGCTGGTGTACTGACTGACGCCTGCGGTAATACGAGCGAAATCAACACCGCCATCCACGCAACCGCCCAAGCCAACCAATCAGTACCTTGCGGGCGAACCAATACATTCAGTACGCCACAGAGCACAAAGAGCGCAATCGAAGGAATTACCACGTCGGGCCACGGCGCTGCCGCAAGCACGAGCAAACCCGCGAACAACCACGAAGTCTGGCACGAAGTCTGGCACGAAGATTGGGATCGAAGCTTCACGTCCCCGTCAGTATATCTCCGCCGCCATCCAAAAATGGAGAATACATATGGTTTAGCTCGTGTTATCTCTCAAAGAACATAATCTGGAGGTCATCATGTCTGAGAGTGTATTCAAAAAAATCTCTATTACCGGCTGCTCGAATGAGAATTATCAGAAAGCTATTGAAGCCGCGTTGGCAAAGATCGGCGAAACAATGCATGGTATCGCGTGGTTCGAAGTCAAAGAATTGCGCGGCGGTGTACGCGACGGCGCCATCGACTGGCAAGCCACCCTCGAAGTCGCCTTCAAAATCGACTAATCTGGATAGCCCGCATATCTCACCAGGTTTCGTAGCGAGGGTGGCGAGGCGCCGTGTCCAGTGGTGTTTTCGACCGGAGGGACGCGGAGTCGTACTCGACAGTAGGGACCTCGCGCTTCGCCCGAAGGGCGGATACGACGAAGCCGTGAGTTCCGAATGAACTAGCGTGGGCTCGTCGAGCATCCCAATGCGAGAAAACATTGCTGGGCATGGCGCATCGTCGGCCGCAGCAGAAAACTGGTGGGAAATGCGGGCTAAGGGGCTTGCGCTCTCGAAGCCCATGCAGTACCATCGCTCCCCCATCAAGGGGCGTGGGGCCGTAGCTCAGTTGGGAGAGCGCAGCGTTCGCAATGCTGAGGTCGTCGGTTCGATCCCGATCGGCTCCACCAAATCGATGAATTCGAACCGCCGTCTCGGCGGTTCTTTTTTTTTGACGCATCGAGAACCGCCAAAGTGTCGATTGACGTTCGCACCACGTAGTAAGGCCACCCGATATCGCCCTTCGTCGGCGCGAATCGAATCGCCCGGTTTGCTACGCCCCGACGCAAAGGGCGATCGCCGTTTCGCTCCCAAATCAGAAATAGTCCCCGATCGCCAGATACCACCGGCTTCGTCCCCCTTGGGTATAGCCGTAGGCGAAGTAGAGAGGACCAAGCGGCGTCTCCGCGCCCACATAAGCTGCCCCTCCGTAGAGGAAATCATTAAGCGCTACCGGTTGATCAAAAGCAAAAGCATTACCCGCTTCGAGTGAAATTCCGGCAAATAGACGTATAGCAATGCCCGCGAGGTCGATGCTCTTTAGGCGGCGAAAGCTCTGGAGCCTTGCAAGAGCGATCGTATCGCCATGGAGTTCTTCGGATCCGAGACCCGAAAGCCGGCCGGGACCACCAAGAAAGAAGAGATCGGAATAGCTGCCGGCTGGATCTTGGTTATCGCCGTATTCGAGATAAGGGACGATCGTATATTCACCGAAACTCCAGGCGTGGCTCATCTTTAAAAATACCCGGGTCAACTCATGATCCGACCCCATAGCTTCACTTGTACGAGTCACAATAAACTCATATTCGCCGCCGAAACGAGGGAACAAAACAGAACTCACAGAATCATGGCGCCAACTCAAATCAAAGCCGGCTCGATTTTCTTCAGCATCAGGAAAAAGTGGATCACCAACTCTGAGGTCATAACTGTTTTTGGAGTAGAAGGCGCCAAGCCGAATCTCGTCTTTATTGCCCAGAACACGGCCCGCGGCCGCCCGGATCTCCTCCTCCTCGAAGCGGTATGTCGCTATGGGTTCGCCCTCAGTCCAGATATCCTGACGGCCTCTGGAAATGTTTATCGATGGCACAACAAACCAGCGAAGGGCATCACCAACTGGTTGATAGAACTCGCTAAAAAGGCCCGAACTAGATCCAAGCTTCAAAAGGGTCTGCCACTCGCCGTCCATACTGTTGGCGGGCAGCATCTGGTGGCGCACGCCCAGATAGTATTCGCCGCCACCGTCAAAATCGTCAAAGAGACCCAATCCGAGCTGGAAAGAATGGCGTCCGTAGGGTGGCGGTGGAGCATCAATGACCAGTTCGTATTCCCCATCGATGTAATCAACGTAAAAGCTGACGATTCCTGAATGGCGAAGGTGAAACAGACTCATAATGTCTCGCCGGAGATCTTCGGGATCAAGATCAACCGGTGGCTTAATGCGCAGTGTATTCAAGGCGATAGAATCCTTGACGAGGCCGGGCCCTTTCAGCCGGACCCTGTCAACACGAATCGTATCAGTAGGTGAACGTCGCTGCCGCTCTAGATAGGCCTGCCAATCCGAAGGCGTCGCCGTGAAGGGCTTGAGTTGCTCGGCCATAGCACGAGCCGCGGTCTCTCCAAACGCAACGGTTTCGGCCGCGCGATCGAAGGCCAGGAAGGTAATATCACCGAGGTCCGGCCGAATCAGAACGTCATCCTGACGCAAGCGCGCAACGTCGAGGTTTCGATTGTTGACCGTCAAGAGCGCGTTGAGTCGACTGAAAATATCCCAAAAATTTTTCAATTTTGTTTTATTAGTTAACAGAGGACTGCTGATATCAACGGCGATAATCGATTTTGCGCCCATTGCAATGGCAATACCGATGGGTAAATTCGCCACAGATCCACCATCAACCAGCGTCCGGCCATCGATAATGACCGGCGGAAACATGCCTGGGATCGACATGCTTGTGCGCATTGCTTTGGCCAGACTGCCGGAATCCAGCACGACCCCTTCGCCTGTCTCGATATCTGTCGCCACTGCACGAAAAGGAATTGGCAAACGATCAAAATCCTTCTCTGGCCGGCTGCGGGCTTCGAGGGTTTGCAGCAAGACCTCAAGACTCTGACCGGTCAGCACTCCTGATGGCAGGTAAAAGCCATCATCGTCGATGTGAATCCGGGCATCCACGAGATAAGGCCGGTCATCCTGTTTGCGCCTGAAGCTCAGATCATTTCGAGGCACCCGGTCGGTAAAAACCTCTCCCCAGTCAATCGACACCAATAAATGCTCGATCTCGTCAGGGGACCAACCGGCACAGTAGAGCCCGCCAACGACCGATCCCATACTGGTGCCAACGACCAGATCCGGGACGACCTGCATTTCTTCTAATACCCTCAGAACCCCGATGTGGGCCGCGCCGCGGGCGCCTCCTCCAGAAAGCACAAGCACCAGATCTGGATCATCGTTTCCTACCGATTGAGCCGAAGCCTGGCTCGCCCATGGGGTCAAGCTCAGAACGATCATGAGTAAGAACGGCGATAATGGAATTCGCCTCATTGATCTACCATTCCATCAATCTTGCATCTGCTTTTTCGCCAATACGATGAAACCGGTACATATCAAACAAACCACCTTCGATCGGTTCATTTTCCAAATATGTGCGGTAATGCCAGTCCGATTCTTCCCAGAAAAGTGGACTGTTCCTTTGGATCGATCCCTTCTGGGTAAGCATGAAATAATCGATGGTATCTTTGATTCTGAGATACTCATCAATAACTGATTCTAGTTCTTCAACGGGCACTTTGGAGAACGAATTCGGGTAGCTGCCAAGATGCTTTTTCACAACGGTGAGGCTATCGTCTTCGAGCCTGCGGCGGTGATCCTCTTTCGCCATCATGGAGTTGTTACTCAACGCCTTATTCCGAATAATCGTATAGATCAGGTCGGGCTCAGGTTCTGACAAAACGACATGGATGAACGCAACATCCGGCAGCCACTGCAGCTGTTCCCCCCGCATCTCCGCCATCCGTTGCATTTGAAGGTCCGCCGCTTGTTCCAAAGGCCCCGCATCCTCATCAATACAATCTTTGCCTGAATGATCTTTTCCCGTGCAACGATTCATATGATCATACTGAACCGTAGCCGGGCCCACATGAGTCAGCAGTTTTTCGAAAAATTCAGCTTTCGGGTTGGTGGTCTGAAAATCGACTTGAGTTCCGCGTTCAAGTCCGTCAAATTGCACTGCAAAATAATTGACCGCTTCTTTCCTGGCGTCAACATACCAGCTATCCCAGATCTCCTGACGCGTATCTTTGGGAAGAAAGGCCAAAAAATTGCTCTCTCCTTCCATACGGAGATAATCCATGAAAATACGCGCTCCCGCCTGGTGACCTACGTTTCCATGGATATTAAATCCCGCTACAAGAAGATAATGAATACGTTCAAAAAGTGGATAATCAATAACCCAAGCGGTTTTAGGCATTTTCCCGACAAAGCCTTTGACAACACTGGCGCTGTCAAAATGACGAAACACAGTTAACAAAGCGTTATCATTTGAACCGTCACCGTTCCAAATATTCTCAATCCCACGACCCTTCCCGTCAGGATCCAGTTTTTTCAGGTATTGATCTCGCGCCGCCAGGTACTCCCGTTGTAAGTCACGGTACTTGAGCCACGTACTCACTATCCGGATCGTATTATTTCTTTCAGTTGGTAAGCGCAGAGAATCACTGACCTCGGACAAGAATGCCGTATCTCTACTGATTGAATCGTTTTCAGGATCTGTAAATGCGACGAAAAAATGATCATTCACGACGTTCAGTGCGATTTGACCGCGACAAACTGGGCCTTTGATAAACCCCATAATAAAAAAGCCTGCATCGTCCAACATAAACTTGTAACGGGCCTGGGACGGTATCTCGGCAAATGTCTTAAAAGCGTTGGAACTGGCTTTTTTTTCATACGAAGGAAGCTCGCTGACGACATAATCGTCATTCAAGAATAGCTCCCGGTAGCGGTCCTGTTTCTCCGCATTGATGTGATAGACGGTATGGTCTTTGGCAGCAATCGTTGCTTCGATCCGGCGAAATCGATAATAGAATTTTTCGACCCCAGGATCGTCATAAGGCTTGACCGTTTTGACTTCAACCACCGCTTCGCCCGGAGGCGTCTGGGAACGTAGCAGACGATAAAACTCGCGATCCGGCAGCTCTTCAAAATGCAAGCGTCCTAAAAAGAGATGCTCATAGAGATAACGAGCCATCAACTGCTGTTTGAGCGATTCGCCATTCAAAAAGACTTCCCAGTCCGCAACAATACGTTTCGCCTGCTCGGACATACCTTTTTTGGGCAAAACCTTGGCTCCTTGTTTGAGCCAGTCAGCAATGGTCTCGTGTTCCTTTTCGGTCAATCCCGGCAGCGCATAAGGCATACCCCAAAGAGGGTACTTTTTCTCGTATTTGCCAAACTCTTCGGCGGTTGTGCAAACATAATCATGGTTCAGTCGCAAATCAAAGGTTTCGGAAATGAGTCCTGATTCCGGAAGCGGGTTTTCTTTTTTCAGCTGAAGCATCAGATTCAAAACCGAATTTTCAAGATTGATCTGGGGCGTCTGATTTCTCTCATTGAGTACCGGATGAACACCCATTTCACGCCACTCTGGTGTCGTATCCGCGTC
>PJEL010002508.1_pt1 | contig 16673 bp, 11 predicted proteins | sample 1853271 | NCBI WGS metagenome assembly PJEL01 (sample SAMN08108733, study PRJNA415343) | Invertebrate metagenome, whole genome shotgun sequencing project. | host: Globobulimina | place: Sweden: Gullmar Fjord | collected 2015-08
TATAATTGACTGCTTAATGAGTGGTTATGATTAGCGTTTATCAGATATAGCCTAGGTACCCCCTTAGCATTTACTGTCTTTGATTTCCTACACCGTTAATATTATGTGCATATTAAACAACGGGATCGTTATGAAATCAGTCAACCAAAAATCGCCTGTTAGCTTGCTTATCGCTGTATTTGCTTTGTTAACATTACTCATGCTTGCCACCCGCACACATCACTTTGCCAGTTTGAATCACTTACCAAGCGCTTCAATTGCTATCTTTTTCCTCGCTGGTATGTACTTGCGAAATATGAAAGCTTTTTGGTTTTTCTATATCTTATCAGTCACTATTGATTTGGCTTCATCCTATTATCGCGGTCAATTTGGCGACTGTATTACTAGCTCTTATCCCGCATTAGTGCTGAGTTATGGCGCTATGTTTGTGGTTGGTTATTACAGCAAACCAAACTGGCAACAAAATAGTTGGCAAATCAATATTATTAAAGTGGCACTGGCGTTATTTATTGCGAGTTCAATCGCCTTCTTTATTTCAAACGGCAGCTATTACGCACTCTCGGGTAAATTCCCAGATTTATCGTGGGCAGAATATGCTACGCGTGTTGATAAGTATTATTTTAGATCTATTTCTAATCCTGTTTTTTATGTTATCTCGGCGGTCGTTATAGATTTTACTGTCAGTCATTTCTTCACTGATAAAGCGATACATACCAGCACTACAGCGAGTGAAAGTGCTAATAACGGCGGTAAGCTTTAGTCTTGTATTGTCACAACGGCTAAGTTCATATTACAGGTGTTTTAAAGGTAAATTTAATGTCATCAGCGAAAAATAAAGCAGTTCAAAACACAGCATTTCAAGATAAGCCAGAGCAGGAAGTTGGTACTGGGGTTAAGTGTTCAGCATTGATTGTTGCAGCACCGCATTCTGGTTCAGGTAAAACGACGGTAACCGCTGCACTAGCGCGTTATCATCGTGATCAAGGACGTAAAGTCACGGTATTTAAAGTAGGTCCCGATTTTATTGATCCTATGATCTTACGCCAAGCCAGTGGGGAATTAGTATATCAATTAGATTTGTGGCTTGTCGGTGAGCAAGGTTGTCGAGCCTTGCTTCATCGAGCGGCGATGGAGTCAGACCTTATTTTAATTGAGGGTGTAATGGGCTTGTTTGATGGCACCCCCAGCAGTGCTGATTTAGCCAAGTATTTTAATATTCCAGTATTGGGCGTTATTGATGCAAAAGCGATGGCGCAAACCTTTGCTGCTGTGACCTTTGGTTTGGCTAAGTTTTGTGAAGACTTGCCGTTTTCAGGGGTGATTGCAAATCGAGTAAATACCGAACGTCACGCTGAATTACTTAGCGCTAGTTTGCCGAACGACTTTCGTTTTTATGGCCGGATTCCTAAAGATGACACCATAACATTACCTGAGCGTCATTTAGGTTTAGTGCAGGCGCAAGAACTTAGTGATATTGATGCGCAGCTTGATAAGGCGGCCAGTCACATTGCTAATACCGGTTTAACAGAGTTACCAGACCAAGTTGAGTTTTTTGCGCAAGAAGCTGATGACGCTTTTGCCCAAGAAAAAACTATTGAGGGTTCGCTAGCAGGTACGCGCATTATCATTGTCAGAGATAATGCCTTTAGCTTTATTTATGCCGCCAATATTGCTTTTTTAAGGCAAACCGGTGCGGAATTAATTTATTGCTCGGCACTATCTGATGGCCACTTACCTGATGGTGATATTTTATATATTCCAGGTGGTTATCCTGAGCTTTATGCTGAGCAACTAATGAACAACGCCACTTTTATTAGTGATATAAGAACATTTGCTGCTAATCAAAAACCGATTGTCGCTGAATGTGGCGGCATGTTGTATTTACTTGATCAACTTACCGATATGCAAGGACAAGAGTTTTCTATGGTAGGTCTTATGCTGGGTAAAGCCACCATGCAGAAAAAACTTGCAGCTATTGGTTCACAATGGGTTTCTTTACCGTCCTTTGCTGACAATGTTGAGGAAAGCGCTGACGAAGGGGTGACGCCTGACAGCGCAGATAATATTATGCGAGGACATAGTTTCCATTACTCTTGTGCCGAGATTGATTTAGCGCCTAGCGGCCAAACTACCCATCATCCGAGTGAACGTGCTGGTGAATTTGTTTATCAACTTAATAATATTTTAGCTTCATATATGCATTGGTATTTTCCAAGCAACCCGAGTCTAACCTTACGTATTTTTGATAAAACCCGTTACTTATAATCGATAGCGCTAATCACGGGCTCTAACAATGAGTGCTAGTAACTCTTTCTAAACATTAAATGCGCTATCTATTTAGTGCTTTTTCATGAGATTTGTAATGACCTTTTTTCAGTTAAATAAAGTAAGCATAAGACAGCTTTTACGCTATGGCATTGCTAAAGTCTACAATGTGCTGTGCGTGTGTTTGTTATCAATTATTAGCTGCTCAGCACTTCACGCTGAAGAAATAAAAATGCTAGCTTTAGTGTCAGATCGCTCCGCCGCTAGCATGGTTACCGGCGCGCATCAGTTTTTAGCGACACAAGTTGAGGCGAGTGACGCATCAGCTAACAGCAGCATTACCATACGTAGTGTTAGCCAATTAAACCAATTAACGAACGCTGAAATACAGCAATTGATTAACCAACATCAAGCGCTGGTGGTTGCTGGGGTATTTGGTGAATCAGTCGAACGTTTGTTGGCATTAAAATACCAAGCTCAGCAACCGCGTTTCATGTTAAATACTGATAGGCGTTTAATGGCATTGCATCAAGATCCACAAGACGGCAATGTTGCTGATTTATCGAAAAAACAACGCCAATCGCTGATGGCTTCATTAGATAAGAGTCACTATTTAACGGCGTTAACCAAGAAACAAGCACAGTGGCCACAGTTTGCTTATTGGCTGCAAGCGCGAGCTTATTGGCAAAATAGAGGTAAAGAAAACCTAGGGCAGCTATTTACTTGGTTAGAGAAAATTACTAGGGCAAAGCCAGGTATTAATCATGAGAAGCTGTTAAGACAAGCGGCAACTATATTACCGCTGCAACCCGTACGCTTCTACTGGCAACAGCAACTGATCAGTATTGCTGAGTTAACAGCTAAAATTGAAAACAAGCAAGTTACCCCTGAAGATAAAGCTAAACCATTAGTGTTTATTGTTGACCATGATACGGGCGATCAACCCGGCCAGTGGCAACTGCATCAGCAGTTATGTCAAAGCCAATGGCAATGTGTCTCTGTACTGGCAGGTTGGGGTAAACCCAGTGAACAAGCAATAGAACTTATCCGCAGCGTTGAGTCAGCGCAGCCATTGGCGTTGATCGCCTTACAAGACTTTGTTATTGGTGGCGGTGAGGGTCGAGAAGCAGTAACGCAAAAATTTAAAGCACTAAATATTCCGGTATTTAAAGGTATAAGAGTGACTGAACTCAACGCCTTAGCCTATCAACTTTCTCCTACGGGTTTACCGAGTGATAGTGTGCATTACCGCGTAGCGATGCCCGAACTACAAGGTGTTTCTCAACCTCATATTTTAGCGTTAGCGTCCAGTGCCAAGCTTGATACTGCGACAGGGGCAAGGTTATCCATTAGCCAAGTATTAAAGAAAGAAGTTGGACGTTTACAAGCAAGAGTCAATGGCTGGTTAGCGCTTAAAACGAGTGAAAACGCAGAAAAAAAAGTGGCTATCGTTTATTACAATCACCCACCAGGACGACACAATATAGGTGCTGATAATTTGGATGTGCAACAGTCGTTATGGCAAATATTACAACAATTAAAAGCGCAAGGTTACGATCTTGGACCTGAGGCTGATTTCCCTAAATCTGCCGAAGCGTTATTAGATTTATTACAAATGAAAGCGGTCAACTTACCGCAAGATGCAGGCGCGCTAAATAAAATGGCGCCATTAATTAATGCGATGTCTGTTAGCGAATATCAAGGTTATTTTGATCGCTTACCCAGTATTGTTAAAGCTGAAATGATTGAAGGACCACTAGGGTATCTGCATGCAAACGTTAAGTTTTATTTACTTGAACAAGGCCAAGAAGAATTAGCACAATTACCTGCTATTGAACGTAAAGCGGTGCTAGATGCGTTACTTGAGAATATCGAAAATACGTCAGTGGATTTGCACCATGCATTAGATGGCATCAGACATAAAGGACGTGCACGTGCGTTAGATTTATTGGCACAATTGACCGAAGTTTATCGTGAATTAATTGCCCTGACACGCGAGAGCAGAGCTGTATCAACAGAGCAATGGCAAGCGGCCGATGCATTAAAAACAGCGCTCATTGCCATGCAAATTGAAGGCATTCGCGGTTGGGGTAAAGTACCGGGTAAAACTATGGTATGGAATAATGAAATTTTGTTACCAGGAGTGCAATTTGGCAATGTCTTTTTAGGCCCTCAGCCTCCAAGAGGATGGGAACTGAATGAAGAGTTATTACATGCCAATATGACGTTTCCACCACCGCATCAATATTTAGCCTTTTATTATCACTTACGTGCAGTCTTTCAGGCCAATGCCATTGTGCATTTAGGTCGACACTCTACTTATGAGTTCTTGCCTAAACGTGCAGTTGGTTTATCTGCAAGCGATTACCCATCACTGATTATTGACAGTATTCCCAGTATTTATCCTTACATTGTTGATGGCGTAGGAGAGGGGATTCAAGCCAAACGTCGTGGTATTGCGGTTATGTTAGATCACTTAACGCCGCCGCTGGCGACTACTGAGTTATACGATGGCTTACTACAACTGCGTCAGCTTATTGAAAGTGCTGAGGCCGCCTCAAATCAAGATACCAAGAAAAAAGCCATTAAAGCACTGCGCCATAAAATTAAAGTATTGAATTTAACTGATGAACTTGTCGCAAGCATGGATGAAGAGCTACAAGTACGGGGTATTGGTTTTGGCGAAGTTGATGATGACTTTTTACTGCACGAAGTGGGACATTACCTCACTAAACTGCAAGAAGATTTTATGCCCTTAGGCTTGCATGTTTATGGTAAAAATTGGCAGCAAGATGCTGTTGATACCATGATGAATTCGATTGAAAAAGGTGAGTTAGATTTAAGTGATACTCAGCGAGATGCAATTAAAAGAAATTTGATTAAATCACCAAAAAGCGAAATGTCAGCTTTTCTAAATGCCTTAAATGGTGGTTTTGTCGCGCCAGGCAAAGGTAATGATCCGATAAGAACACCGGATGCGTTGCCAACAGGACGTAATTTTTATGCCCTTGATGGCAGCTTGATCCCATCACAACTTGGTTTTAGTACAGGGCAACAACTCGCCAGTAAGGCACGACAAGAAAACTCAGTTATTGATAAAACCCACAAAGAAGCTGTTATTTTGTGGGCATCCGATGCCGTGCGTGATGAAGGCGCTATGATTGCTTTTGGTATGGACATGTTGGGCGTGAAACCGGTGTGGAATCGTCGCGGCATTTTGAAGTCTCTACAGCTTGTTCCGCTCAATGATACGCGGACTGAACGACGTGATATTGTTTTTACTACCTCAGGTTTATTCAGAGATTTATATGCTCAGCAATTAGCTTGGCTTGACCGTTCTGTGCTACTGGCACTGGCCGCGAGTAAAAAAGTAATTGAGCGTGATCATCCCGCATTAATCAGTGCATTAAAGGCTGCGCTGCAGCCTGTTGAACATATGCTTGAACAGCAAAAGCACGATTTTAATGAAAGTCTATCGAGTAATATGGTTGCCAGCAATTGGCTACGTGAAGCGCAAGCTTTGTTACGCTCAAATGGGAATATCAGTGCTGAGTTATTGGGGCGTCAGGCTAGTTATCGTATTTTTGGTACTGCCCCAGGCGCTTATGGCGCTGGTATTAACCGTTTAGCCGAACGTTCTGGTGCTTGGCAAGAGCGGAAGCAATTAGGTGAGACATATATTAAACGTATGAGTCATGCCTATGGTGTGCCTAGCGTTAGTGGCGAAATGGGCAGTAATGTTCAGGTTTTATTTCGCCAACAGTTAGCGCATGTTAATAACACCTATTTAGGTCGAGCCAGTAACCTCTATGGCTTAATTGATAATAACGATGCTTATGATTATTTGGGTGGTTTAAATCTCGCGATAGAAACCATTGCTGGCGAGCAACCCGAAAGCTTTGTTATTTCTCACGCCAATACTAAAAAATTGTCAATAGAGCCGTTGCAAAGCGCTTTATTGGCAGAATTACGCGGGCGTTTTCTTAATCGACAGTGGATACAGCCGTTAATGAAACAAGGCTACGCTGGCGCGAGAACAATGGGCAGCGAATTTATTGAAAACTTGTGGGGATGGCAAGCCACTAGCCCAGAGATTATTCGTTCATGGGTATGGCAAGATTTAAAAGCAATTTATATCGATGATAGTTTAGAAATAGGTTTGGATGAGTTTTTGCAGCAAAAACATAATGTCCATGTGCAAAGCAACATTTTGGCGATAATGCTGGTTGCTATTGAAAAAGGTTTTTGGCAGGCAGACCAACAAACTCAGACCGAACTTGCAGAAAAATTTGCTAAAAATATTGTTGAACATGGTATTCCTGGTAGCGGCCATACTCATGCTAATCACCCTCTTTATGAGTTTATTAAACCGCTGTTATCTGCGCCATTAAACGCTCAACTGGCAGCAGTATTAGCGGCGGCGAATCATACCCCAGCAGGGGATGTTGGCTCTGGTGTGCAACATATTCAAGAAATAAGCACTGAGGTAGCACAGCAAAATGACAATGCTTTAAAAGATGCTGCACAGGAAAATTTACCAGAAGATGCGACAGAAACTTCGGATGAAACCTCTATGAAATCAGACTACTTATTTCTGGGATTAGTTTTTGTCATCTTACTTTTAATATTAGCGGGATATCTTCGTTCTCGTCGTCAGTTAGCTACCTTGGAGCATTAATATGTTGTATGGATTTTCATTAGAGTTAATGCATTTAATTACCTCATGGTTATTACAGCCTGTGGTGTGGGGATTATTATTTTTTACTGCCTTAGCCATTTATGAGTTAGGTATTGCTGTGGGAGAGCGATTTTCTGTTATCCCAGCATTAGTTAAGGCGAAGTTAAGGCGAGAGCTAATTGAGCAAGGAAAGAAACGTATAGAGCGAGCTGATTTCATTACGCGTATCGCGCCAATGTTAGGTTTAATGGGGACTTTAATTCCTTTAGGGCCAGGATTGTCAGCTTTAGGCACAGGAGATATAAGTATATTGACCACGGCGATGACAGTGGCCTTTGATACCACCATTATTGGTTTACTTGCCGGTGTTATCGGTTTTATTTTAGGGCGAATGCGCCGGCGGTGGTACGATAATGCCATGCAGCGTTTAGAGGATGAAGGGGAAGGTTTTTTGTCAGTTGCCCAGCACGAGCCAAGTAGTCAAACTGTTTTAGCTAAGAGCGCTTAGAGCTATATTACCGCGAATGAAAATGTTTATGAAAGGGTCACGAGATGAGTAATGCATGGCGTAGCAGCCAGTTCGATAGTCAAGAGCAAGAGCCTTTAGGTCCGCTGGCAAACTTAATTGATATTATGCTGGTTTTTTGCTGTGGCTTGATTGCAGCACTTGTGGCATTAAGTCCAGAGTTAGAACAACACTTTCAAGTCAATCAGCAATCTGCAACTAAGAAAGAGTCTTCAGTAAGTAAAGAGCCTTTAGCAAATAAAGAGTCGTCGACAAGAATTCAGCCAGTAGATTCGGTAGGTAAAGAGCTAACCTCAACGCCAGAAGCATTGAAAAATAGACTTCAGAGCCAAGAAGGTTACCAGTCTATGGGGCAAGTATATCGTGACCCTGAAACGGGCAAATTAATCCTAATCAGTAATGAAAAATCATAAAAACAAATATAACCACAGTGAATCTTCAAAGGGTTATGAATAAATAGAAAGTGAGCAAGTAATGAATGAAAGTAATAAAGGTAGTGAAACTGAGAGCCAAGAAGCATTAACAAAAGAACAAAAACACATTGAACGACAAAAGAAGATAAAAGCAAATGTTGATCAACGAGTTGCGCAAGCGACAGAAGAGCGCGGTGTTTTTGGGGTGATAACAGGTAACGGTAAAGGTAAAAGCACCTCAGGTTTTGGTACGGTATTACGTGCTATCGGCCATGGACAAAAAGCAGGTGTGGTGCAGTTTATTAAAGGCACTAAGTGGGAATGCGGCGAAATGAATATTTTAAAGCAGTTCGATGTACAACACTATGTGATGGGCACGGGCTTTACTTGGGAAACACAAAACACTGAAACAGATACCATCGCAGCCAAGGCTGCGTGGCAAAAAAGTAAAGAAATGCTCAGAGATGAAAATCTTGATATTGTTTTACTGGATGAAATGACTTACATGGTTAAGTACGGTTATATCGAATTAGATGATATTATTGACGCGCTAAATAATAGGCCTAAAATGCAGCATGTATTAATTACTGGGCGTGCTTGTCATCGTCGGTTGGTAGAGCTGGCCGATACTGTTTCTGAAGTACAACCAATAAAACATGCATTTAAAGCTGGGGTAAAGGCGCAAAAGGGACTTGATTGGTAATCAGTCGTTATACGGAAATGTTTATCGTAAGTTACCAGTCCCTTATTCCGATCTTTATGTTTAGCTATGTTAATACCAATGTGATCAATGATTTAGGCATATTGGTATTATTTTAATTTTTAATCAAATAGTAGAATGAGTTATGGCTTTAGAACTGTGGTTATCGTTAGTAGTTATCTGTGTATTAGGGGCTTTATCTCCCGGTCCATCATTGGCATTAGTCGTGCGTAATACTATGTTGGGCGGCCATAAGCCGGGTTTAGCTACCGCCATTAGCCATGGTTTTGGCGTCGGTTTGTATGCGGCTATTGCGGTAACTGGCATTGGCCTTGTTATTGTGCAATCACCGCTAGTTTTTCAAGTTATTCAGTACACAGGTGCCGCCTTTTTACTGTATTTAGCGTTCAGTGCGCTAAAAAGTAATGGCAGTAATATTGACCTTGAGGTTGAGCAAGGTTCAAACGAACAGGTTATAAATGGCTGGCGCGACGGCTTTTTATTGGCATTTTTAAACCCTAAGTTAGCGATATTCTTTTTAGCCTTATTCAGTCAATTTGTTGATGTTAATGCCAGCTTAACCCATAAATTAATTATGATTTTTACCGTTGGCGGCCTTGATACGCTATGGTATTGCCTCGTGGTCTTTGGTTTAACTAGAGGGCCTGTGTTGGCAAAATTGAAAGCCAATAGTCATATTATTGATAAAGTAACTGGTGTGGTTTTACTGTTACTTGCCGTGCGTGTAGTGATTAATTAGGTAAAAGAGTAGCTCTTTATTTTCTTAAACAGTAATCAATTGAAAGCTATAGTGGGTGGAGCACCGAAATATTCACCCCTCACTTTATCGTCTCTATGCTCTTTTAGCATGCATAGCACCATTTTCCGATCATATAGCGGACATAAATTTTATAGTTCTAAGGCGCTATGGGGCACAAAGTGAGATAGGAGTTTCATCAAAAATCCCCTATTAAAAAATAAGTGCCCACTTTTCTTGAGCTACGAACCACTTCCTTAATGCGCTTACATAATAAAATCGATTTTAGATAGACTTACTTTGATCATCTTTGAAATTTCAAGTCAAAAAAATGCATCCGTTGTGATTTCGGAGTCAAGTTGTCAATTTTGATTTCTGCACTCATTATATAAGGGCTGTATGAATTTAAAAATAAGAAAAAAAGAAATGCAAATAGTCTATTGACAATCAAAATGATTTCGAAGTACATTTAAGGGCGAGATACAAAATTGCACATGATACACACAAATAAAAACATAATAATATATACACTAAGTGATGGAGTTGATGATGGGTATAAGCAGCAGAAAGTTAATCGGTAGAAAAACAGTAATAGCGTTGGCAGTAGCAAACGTTTTGAATGTTCATTCAGTAATGGCTGAAGAAGCGACTGTAGAAGAAGACCAGATTGAAAAAATTATGGTTACTGCAACTAAACGTGTTCAAAATATTCAAGAAGTTCCTGTATCGGTTACATCGATTTCTGGTGATGGGCTCGTTGATATGCAAATAACAGATATTTTATCACTTGAAAAAGCGGTACCAGGTTTAACGGTAGCAAGTTACGGTAATAACCCTCAAGCGGTTATGCGTGGCGCTGGTGCGGCTGGTACTACTGATATTGCAGTTCCTATTTATCACAATGGCATGTACTTGCCTACAGCTGGTCAAGCTCTAGCAGGCTATATTGATGTTGAACGTATCGAAGCATTAAAAGGCCCTCAAGGTACATTATTTGGACGTAATACTTTTGGTGGTTTAATCAACGTTATTACTAAAAAGCCAGAATTAGAAGAATTCGACTTTGGTGCAGCGGTTACTGGTGGCGATTACAGCCTACAAAAACTTGAAGGGTTTGTGAATGTTCCGCTTGGTGACTCTTTTGCTATGCGCGTTACGGCTGCTGACGAACAACGCGACCCTTACGTAGAAAATGTTAATAATCCCAATGGCGGCTTAAAGGACTCTGATTATTCTTATTTTCGTGGGCAGCTTTTATTTAAACCATCCGATAACTTTTCTATTAATGTAGGCACATCGTATTGGAAAGATACTGGTAATGGCAATTTAAACTGGGCATATAAATCAATTGGTATTCCATTAGATAAAAACGACCCTACTAAAATTAACGCCATAGATGGTGTTATGGACCCGCGTATGGGTATTGCTGTTGGTTGTACTGACGGAGACCGTCCAGGTGGTCGTTCTCAAGCAGGTAATATATGTGATGGTGACCCATATGCGGGTATTGTTGATGGTGATTACACTATTGATTATGACTATACACCAGATCGTGAACTTGAAGAAACAGCCTTTTATTTAAATGTTGACTGGAATGTTGCAAGTCATAATCTTACTTTAAATGCCGCGGCTTTTGACTATCAGTCACGTAACATTATGGATGCTGAGTACTCAGGTGAAGCTCAGTGGATTGATGGGAATTATAGCTCAAGAAAATCTCATCAAGTTGACTTCACTATTACATCTCTAAGTGATGGACCATTACAATATACGTTTGGTGCCTATTTATTTGACGATACCGACCAAGATAATAAATCAGCCTACATTTTCGGTAGCTTAACTGAATCTTGGTATGCTTATGCCGGTGCAACACCAGAAACGCCATCATGGGCATATTGGAATACGGAAGGTCAAAGTGGTACAAAATCAACTGCGTTATATGGTCAAGCAGACTATGCCTTAACAGATAAACTAAACTTAACGGCAGGCTTACGTTATACCAAAGACGAACGAGAATCTATCGGCTCAAATAGTTTGCCATGGGATGCTAGTGAACGTTTAGGACCTGCATTACCAACGTTTGACTATACAGGCAAAGAAAAAAGCTATGGCGATGATAATAATGTTGATTACCGTTTAGGTGCTGATTATAAAATTAGTGATGATTTGATGGTTTACACCTCTTACTCAACGGCATATATTTCAGGCTCAGTTGATAATGTAACGCATAAATTGTTAGACCCTCAAACCAATGAAGCCTTTGAAATCGGTTTTAAATCAACCTTACTTGATGGGGATGTTCGTTTGAATGGCGCGTTTTATAATGCCAAACATGATGGTTTAACCACAACACAATTTATTGCTAAAGGTGATGGTGTTGCGGTAGCAACTCAAGTACCTGGTGGTTCAATCGATTCTCGAGGGATAGAGTTTGAAGGTTTTTGGTATGCCACAGATGCATTGGTTGTTGATTTTGGTGTGTCATTAGACTTTTCAGAATATGAAGAGTTTAACGTGGGTGCTGGTAACTTAGTCGTAGACGGTGAGCAACCTATTGGTGTTGATTACATTGACAGTGATGGCAACGGTTATTTCACTATGGATGGAAAAGATACGCCATATACGCCAGATGCCACAGTAAGTGTCGGTGTTGCGTATAACCTTGATTTTGGCGAGATGGGTACAGTTACGCCTTATTTATATACTTATTATAATAGTGGCTACGAGACCAACCGCGCGCCAGTCTTCTTTGGTGAACAAGAATCCTTTACTAAAGTTGATTTTTCAGTTAAGTGGCAATCTGCAGGAGGTGATTGGACCGCGAACCTTTGGGTGAATAATGCTACCGATGAGTTAATTACTACGTATACTGAAATATTAAGTAAAGCGCGTGTTGCGAAAGATTATGCAGCACCAAGAACTTGGGGTTTACGTGTAGGTTACAACTTTTAGTTGAAACAGGTAACAACATAAAGGTTATTAATCTTTAGTTATTATTTATTAGTAACATCAAAATAATGCCTGCATACTGTTGCAGGCATTTTTGTTTGTTAAATTTGGAATTCATTTATTTTAGATGTTGTCTTAACGTTAATGTTGTGAAATTAATTTTAAGACGATATATGAAGTCAATACATTGGAGTTAATACCTTGGATCAAAAGTTAATTACTTTGTTAGAAGAAGGTTTTGCCCAGCAAAAAAAAGGCAATTTTTTTGCGGCAGAAAAAAACTATTTACATGTACTTAAAAAGGATGCTGACAATCAATTTGCGCTTAATTTATTAGGGGTTGTTTCTATTCACAATAAAGATTTTGAACAAGCGATAAAATACCTTGAAAAAGCGTTAACCGTTAATGCTGATGATGCTGATACCTACAGTAATTTAGGTCTGGCTTTTAAAGAAATTAAGCGTTTACCTGACGCACAAAAAATGTTTGAGAAAGCATTAAGTTTTAATGCGAAACATCCCATTAATTTAAATAATTTAGGCAATGTTTTTGCCAGTTTAAATGAACATGAAAAAGCGATTTATTGCTTTGATTGCGCACTTCGAATTGATGGACAGTATATTGACTGTTTGCACAATATGTTTATTTCTCTCAAGGAACAGCACCAATTTGATAAAGCACTTCACTCAGTTGAACATATATTGAAACTTGATCCTAGTAATAGTCGAGCTCACAATAATAAAGGTGAAATATTTAAACTCAAAATACAGTATCAAAAAGCGCAAGCCTGTTTTGAAAAAGCGATTGAAATAGACAATGATATTGTCGCTAAAATTAATTTGGCTTCTGTTTTGAAACTACTAAATAAAGAGTTAAAGGCAAGGGCATTATTAGAAGAAGTCCTAGCAATAGAGCCTGAAAATGCAGAAGCCAATAATCACTTAGGCGTATTACATGAGCAGTTGGGGGACTTCGAACAAGCGGCTAAATACTTCCGTTTAGCGATAAAACATGAACCTTGTCATGCTAGCGCATATTACCAACTATCAAAACTGAAAAATCAACGCTTAAGCGAAAGTGAAATTAGTAAAATTAAAGCATTACTTGAACAGGAAAACATTTTAGATATTTTAAAGTCACCTTTGTCTTTAGCGCTAGCATGGGAATTTGATAAACAAAAAGACTTTGATAAGAGTATGACATACTTTATTAAAGGAAAAAAAATTAAGGCTAATCAATACCCTTACGATAAAAATATCATGGAGCAATACCTTGCGTTTTGCCAGCAGCTTTTTCCTTTAAAATCACCTGAAAATCATCTTGTAGAAAAAAAATTACAGCCTATATTTGTTGTGGGTATGCCGCGTTCAGGAACCACATTAACGGAACAAATATTGGCCTCTCACAGCAAAGTATATGGTGCTGGGGAAGTCGGTTATATAAACGAAATTTCTCAACAGGCTGAACAGTTAACTAAGAGTAAATATCCTGCTTGTACTGCACAACTTTCGGCTGCTCAAATAGAAACTCTGAGGGATAGCTATTTAGATAAAATTAAAGAACGAAGTGGTGAAGCTAGCTACTTTGTTGATAAAAACCCGCTAAATTATCATTCAATTGGTTTTATTAAGCAGGTATTTCCTGAGGCTAAGTTTATTTACTGTAAACGTGAAGCAATGGATAACTGTATCTCAATATTTAAATTGCCTTTTGACAGTAACCAAACATACTCTCATGATCTCAAAGCACTAGGTTTATACTACCAACAACATGAGAAACTCATGGCTTTTTGGCAGCAATGTTATTCGAATGATATTTTTCTCAATCAATATGAAAAAACAGTTGCTGATATAGACTCACAAGCACAAGGTTTATTAAGCTTCTTAGGCTTAGACTTTGAGCAAGGGGTATTGGAGTTTTATGATAATAAACGCATAGTACTAACACCAAGTGCTGAGCAAGTGCGCCAACCTATTTATAACTCCAGTGTAGGGGCATGGAAAAGGTACAGAAAGTACCTTTCACCACTGTATGAGTTAGTTGGAACCGGTAATTAGAAAAAGTAGTGAGAAGCCAGGCTATAGGTTATAGAAGCGCTTAACGGTGTTAGATGATAGGTTATGGCTTTCATTTTTTGTACAGCTATTGATAAGCTTATGCCAAGCAATTAATAGCTCTTTAAAGCTCATATGAAGCTTATCAACTGGAAAGTTAGAGCCTAACATGCATCGATTATCACCAAATATCTCAATTGCTGCCGTCGCATATTTGATAAAATTATGTTGAACAAAGCTGTGGGTGAACATTGAAAAACCGGAAAGCTTAATATGGCAGTTCGGTAAGCTTGAAAAACGAGTCATCCAAGCCTTCCAGTTGTTGAAACCTTGCGCTGTTTGATCCCAAGGAGAAGCGAAATGACAAAGTACTACTTTTAATTCTGGTACATTAGTTAACGTATCGAAAACTAATGGGTATTGCTCTTCTGTTAATTGTAAATCAAAGGTTAAATTTCTTTGTGTAAGCAATCGCCAACTATCTAGCCACTCACTAGTTTTAAACTCTGGTAATTGGTGATTTTCGTCAGGGCTTTTACCTATCATATGCCTTACGCCTTTCACTAACGGAAAAGCTTGCTGACTATCAATTTGAGCAATTAAATCTGCACGACGCATATCAACAGCAGGGATTATTGCAGCAATGGGGGCACCCTGTCCCACATAGCTAGAAATTAATTGCGTCTCTTTAATATTGTGCTCGGGGGTACAGCCAACTTGAATATGAATGCTGTTTTTAATTACACCTTGATGGTCTTCAAAGTAGTCAGTAGGTAAGTAATTTTTTCGGATTGGATCGGGTTGGCCAAAAAAACGTTTACTACCCTTAGCTTTTAACCAAGGGTAGTTTACTTTTGATAGATCCCATAAATGGTGATGAGCATCTATAAAGTCGATATTCGTCATTAAGTGTTAGCTATTAAAAAGCGAAGATTCAGGGAAGCGGTTGATATAAGCGAGTATATCAGTCGTGGTTATTTCTTCGCTGATGCTATCGTTGGTAATTGTTAAAATTGTAATGAATGGAGCTCGAATTTTTTTACCATTTTCATCACCGTCTAAAAACCATTTTAACGCTACTTGATTACCTTCAACAACAACAGATTCTAGCTGGCAAAAGCTGCGAGTTAAACGGTTAAACTTAGCTAAAACAAAGTTAAACAAACTATCGGGTGAAATATTTGTTGAGCTCGCAGGTACGTTAATTTCAGCACTTTTATGATAAATATTTTCTATGGCTGATAACTGTGCTTGACTCCAAATCGACCACCACGTATCTAACACGTTAGCCATTTCATCATCTAGCGATGTAATGTTTGATGGTTTAGCTAGCTCATTTTGCAAATGATCTTGTTGATCATAATCTTGAATAACAAAGGCATCTGGTTGAGGCAGCTTTTGCTTAACTTTATCAGTATTTTGGTTAGTGCTAAATGCTAGTTGCATGGTATCAATAACCGCATCTACTGATTTAATCACTTTACCGTTGGTTTGAAGCCAAAAGGTATAGTTGATTAGGTTATTACCACTTTCAGGCATTAAACGTAGGTTGATGACTTGTTGATTGCCGTCGGTAATGTTTTGGCTACTTTCAACACTACAGCGTCCCGCTAAGGTTAACCAATGTAAAGGGATTGATTGCAGTTTATCTTCACCAAAAGCTTTGGCGTTGTGTTGAGCCCAGCAAGTAGAATGCAATAATTTAGACTTCAGAGCGGCAAGGTCGCCATTGGTAAACGTATTAATAAAAGTATTTAACATTATTAGGCACCTTGTTCTGCTTTATTGTTGTAATCTCTGATCAAGTTGGCATAACCGGCAATTTCATCAAACACTGTCCATTCTTCACTAATTTTTCCGTCTATAATGCGCAAGTGACTTGCAGCTAATACGAAGAAGTCTTGGCCTGAATATTGAGTTAATCGTTCATCTCGAGCGGCAAATGTACCAGCAATTGACCAACGAATAGCAATATCAAAGCCTTCGCCTTCAAATGGTACGACAGCGATATGATCACAAGTTGCTTTTGCGTCAGGGCATTGAGCTAACCACTGGATAAAGGCACCACGAATACCAGGAATACCAATAGCTTCAACACCTCCCGGCCATTGTGCTTTAGCATTTACATAGTAAAACTTGGCGATTGGACCATAATCTTTATCGTTGAAAAAGGTGTTTACACATTGTTTTGCGAAATTTGCTAATGATTCATCGACCTTGGTTGGCCATTGGTGCTTCGTTTATTCGCAACCTTTGATACGGGTAATTTCTTCTGCTTTCCATGCATCAAATTCTGCTGGCGCCGCAAAAGTTGCAAAATGCTCTGCTGC
>PJEL010002509.1_pt1 | contig 16668 bp, 15 predicted proteins | sample 1853271 | NCBI WGS metagenome assembly PJEL01 (sample SAMN08108733, study PRJNA415343) | Invertebrate metagenome, whole genome shotgun sequencing project. | host: Globobulimina | place: Sweden: Gullmar Fjord | collected 2015-08
CAAAGAAAAAATCGACAAGGGCTTAAAAGAAAAACACTTCAGTGAGGGGATCAACAATGTGGTGCTCTATGTTGATCACGTTGACCCGGAAACAGGCATCTGGCATGGTGTGTATGTCTCCGACACCAGAAATGAAGAAGACCCCATTACTATTGTGGCCCGCACCGGATCCCTGTCCGTTGAAATGAGCAAATTACTGCTTACCCTGCAGCTGGAAAATGGTTCCATGCACCTTGCCAAGGACACCAAAACCCAGACTGTGACCTTTAAACGGTATGAAATCAACATACCGCTGGATAGACCAGCCTCAATCAGTGATAAGGCAGTCAAGTCAATCAACAAAAAAGAAATGACCCAGCAGGATATCAGTGAATATGTTGCAAAACATGGCTCAAGCTCAAGTAAGAGCCGCGATTATCTTATCGAATATCATAAAAGACTGGCTCTGCCGGGGGGATGTTTCATCCTGACCATCCTCGGCCTGCCTCTTGCCATCCGAACCAGGCCGGGCCAGAAATCTATCGGTGTGCCGCTGGGCCTCTCAATTTTTATTTGCTACTATGTATTTCTAACCATTGCCAAAACACTCAGCGAACAGGGAGCAATGTCCATATCTCTCGCCCTGTGGGCACCAAATATGTTGTTTACCGTTGTGACGATCTACATTCTCCGCTTTGCCAACCGGGAAAGCACCAACAGTATCATTGATTTCTTTATTGATATGGTTGACTGGCTGATGAAGCGGCTGCCCAAAAAGAGGAGCAACGAATCATGAACCTGCTTGACCGCTACATCTTCAAGCAATTTTTCAAGAATCTGCTGCTGGTCCTCACCTCACTGGTTGCCATTTACCTGCTGGTGGATTTTTTTGAACGAATTGACAATTTTACCGAAGAGGGAAAACCGTTTGGCCTGGCGATAAAATATTTTCTACTCAAGATCCCTTTTATCTACGACCAGATGTCACCGGTGTGTATCCTGCTTGCAGGCATTATCACCCTGGGCCTATTGAACCGTAACCGTGAGTTGATGTCACTGAGTGCCGGAGGTATCTCTCTGATCCGGATCATTTTACCGATTATTGCCGCGTCGTTTCTCTTTACCCTGGGAACCGTCGCCATAGCCCAGTGGGTTCTCCCCCACACCAACGAGCTCAGTAATCAAATATGGTACCAGGAGGTAAATAAGAAATTTGCCAAGGGTATTGTCCGAAATGGCCGTATCTTTTATCAGGGGGAAACCAGTGTTTACGCCTTTAAACGGCCAGACCCCAGCCGCTACAGGTTCAGGGATTTTACCTACACGGCCTGGGACAGTGATTACACAATGAACACCTTTCTCAAAGCTGACAAGGCCAGATGGCATGAAAACAACTGGACTTTTACCAGGGGGCAGTTAAAAACTGCCAAACAGGACGGGGGCTATGAGGTCAAAATTTTTAAAAAACTGCAATTGAACCTTCCGGATACTCCTGAACAGTTTTTCATTCCCGAATACCGGGTCAGGGAATTTTCTCTGTACCAGCTCCATAAAAACGCAGTTGCGGCATTAAAGGACGGTGATCCCCAGGGACTTATCGATGTTAACCAACGATTTTCCTTCATTTTTCTCGGTATTCCTCTGCTGGTCCTGGCCCTGCCGGCCTTGCTCCATGCCCACCGTAAGTGGCAGAAAGAACTGGCCATGACGGTGCCCATGAGCTGTGCCATTGCCTTTATTGCCTGGGGTGCCTGGAGTGCCACCCAGTCTTTGAGCCAAGCCGATTATATTAATACTTTTGTGGCCTCCTGGTCGATCCATATTGTTTTACTGCTCAGTGGTATTGTATGGCTCTGGCGGATGAATAACAGATGACAGGGACGTTGGAACAACAAACTGCCCAAAGGGCCTTGGAAATGCTGCAGGCTGACAGCAAGGTGGGCATTGTCGGGGTACCGCCTTTAGAGGTCATCAGCGCCCTGCACAGGGCGCGGGTTGAGATTTTTGACCTGGATGAACCGCAGGTCCGGGCAGACATGGAACTCACCGCAGCCTACCTGCCCCGGGTGTACTGCGCAATCTTGCGCACAGTGATCCTCAACGCCCTGCATTTACAGCTTGACGTAATTTTTATTGATGTCGGACCAGGAAAATGTGACTGCGCCCTCCATGTTTCCACTATTTTACAAGACATGCTTGATATCCCGGTCATCCGTACCCGAAATCAGGACAACTTGGCATTCGGCACCCCGATCTGTGACACGAAAATGGACCTGCTGGATAAATTTAAAGCCATCACGGCAGGCGTTCAGAAAACAGATCCGTATAAAATGAAAGACTATCCACCATGTCCTGCCACTGCCGGATTCTGGGGGGTCCCCCCCCGTGATTTTTCTCTGCTTGAACTCTTTCCGGAGACCACCCACATTTTCGGCTGGACAAGATGCATGGAAAACAAAACTCCGGCTGATACAGCTTTGGAAGAGATTTTTAATGCTGATGTGCCAACCGTTTTTTTTGCCCAGTCTTTCTGTGCAAAAACAGCCTTGGCCAAATTTCTGGCCAAACGTCACCCAAAAGGGCTGTACCTTGACGTTGATGTCAGCTGCAGCAGCAGCACCAGGGCCAAGATCCAGGCCTTTTTAGAACTAAGCGGGGTTCCCCATGTTACTGGCTGATTTTGGCACCTCATACTGCAAATTTCTTGATCTTGCCGAGCCGGGAGCACAGCCGTACATGCTGGCCACGAAAAACCTACCAAAAGACCTGCGGGTAGACCTTGCCACCGGCCACAACGGCAAACGTTTCAGCGATCATTATGTTAATGAACTGACTGCCCTTGCCCGGGGTGGGGAAGAACTCATTGCCGAACCGGATTATATCCTGCTTGACTGCGGCAGCCGTGACATAAAATACGTATCCTACAAGGGGGGAGAACTGGCGGATATGGGCTGGAACAGTGAATGCGGGGCATCCATGGGCTTTACCATTGAACTTTTGGAAAGATATTACAACCTTGATTTTTCCAGCCTGGCTGTACCGGACAGAACATTTTCCGTCACCTGCGGGGTGCTTGGCATGAGTCATATCTTCGATGCAGTCACCTCCGGGATTTCCGAAGCTGAGGCCGTGGCCAGATTTGTCAAGGGCATCGCCATAAACGCTTACCGTTTTGCCGGATCCCCAGACAGCATCTATCTTTCCGGTGGTCTCTGTGACAATCCACTTTTTGTTGGCAGCTTTCCCTGCAAGGTTACTTCATTAGGGCGCTACGTTCTCATCAAGGGCCTGGAGAAAAAAGCAAAACATCTGACCCCGCCAATTCCATGACCAATCAACAAAACCCAAAAAACAGGCCAAACTGTTTTGACTGCCGCCATTTTTATATTACCCATGAAACTGCCCACCCCTATGGCTGTCGGGCCATGGGTTTTAAAAGTAAACAATCTCCGGCCCTGGCCGTCTTTCAAAATTCCGGTATGGAATGTCAGCTTTTTGATAAGAAAAAAAATAAATAATTATTGTGTTCACATTTACCCAAAATAACAGTGAGCCGGATCTCATTGCCTTTGCTGATATTTCCCAGATAAAGCATGCCCAGCTTATTGATGTCCGATCTCCGTCCGAATATAGAGCAGGCCATATCCCCGGGGCAGTGAATGTTCCGCTCTTTACTGATGACGAACGGGCAATAGTCGGAACGCTCTATAAAAGAGTAAGCCGGGAAGCGGCCATCGCTAAAGGATTTGAGCTTGCCGGACCAAAGCGTAATTCAATTATCCAGACAATTACAAAAATTGCGCAAAATACAGCACTCATATATTGCTGGCGGGGTGGAATGAGAAGCGGCAGTGTGTGCAGGCTCCTTGCAGAAAACGGCATACAAACCAAAAAAATTAAAGACGGCTATAAGGCATATCGAAAACATATTCGCGCCTGCTTCCAAAAACCAGCACATTTCATAGTACTTGGCGGGAATACCGGCAGCGGCAAAACAGTTATTTTACATGGCCTGCAAAGCCACAATACACAAATTATCGACCTGGAAGGACTGGCCAACCATAAAGGTTCTGTCTTTGGTCACATTGACCAACCACCCCAACCGACAACAGAACAGTTTGAAAATAACCTCTACCAAAAATTCCAGTCTCTGGAAAAAACAGAACCAATTATTATTGAAAATGAGAGCTATGCCATAGGCCAGGTCCATCTGCCGGAACCTTTTTTGCTGCAGATGCGTGCTGCGCCCTTAATTTCCCTGGAGGTCCCCAAAGAAGCCAGGATAAAAAGGCTTGTTGCGGAATACGGAAAAAGCGACCCAAAAGAGCTGGTTGCCGCAGCAAGACAGCTTGCCACAAAACTTGGCACAAAAAAATTGGCTGAGATTGAAGATGACCTTCAACATGATCGCCTTGATCTAGCCTGTGAACTATTGCTGAGCCATTATGACCACTATTACAACAGGAGTTTTGGCAAACGTGAAAAAGAGGCTGTTCATGTCCTTAAGCTTACAGGCACAGATCTTGAAAAAGACGTTCAGCGTGTTGCCCGAAAAATTGTGGAGGTATGTTTTTAATCTGCGCGACCACTGTCAGTTGGCTTAGATCCAATTCGTGATTTCACCTTCAACTCACCACGACACCCAACAAATTAAGAGAGCTCAAATTTCTCCTTTAGCTAATGGCTTTTCTGCTACCAGTGTCACCTTACTGCGACAGACCACCCCCTTTATCCTCACAAAATTATTACCTTTTTTGTTGTTATTCCGAAATATGTCCATTACACCTTACAAATGATCCTCTCTGATGTCATGGATCTTCGCCTGCGTCAAAATGCCCTAAATAAACTTCTCACCATCTCAAGGTTGACATTCTGTAAATTTGTTATTACTTGGGTTATATAGTCCCAAAAAAAGCTCGTTCATGACCACAACGTAACACAAGGAAGTAAGGCGATATTCAGCTGATTTACCGCCTTTAATTAAAAATGCGTCTCTATAATTTCTTCCCAAAAAGCGAAAAAAACAAAGCAATTGTCCTGGTCTCTCTTGTTGTTATTATCCTTGCTGCGGCCTTTTTCTATGAAGGCATCACGTTTTACAGCAAGACAATTGATCAGGTCATCGTTGATGAAAAAAAATCTATAGACAGAACGGTTAAGGACATAACCCTTTATTCATTCACCCCATACGAACAACGAATCTCGAACATCCTAACCACCCATGAAGAAATCCCCAAGGCCTTAATTGACCAGAATAGAGAGGCCCTCTACCATCTCACCCTCCCTCTCTTCCAGGCACTAAAAAGTGAAAATAAGTATCTGCATGTAATGCATTTTCATCTTCCGAACGGCCGTTCATTTCTCCGCATGCATGATCGGCAGAAATTTGGTGATGATCTCAGAAAAATAAGACCTGCTGTGCAACATGTCCACCAGCAAAGAACGCCTTTAACATGCTACGAAATCGGCATTTATGGGGCATTTTACCGAATTATCTACCCGGTTTTTTATCAGAATTCTTATGCCGGCGTTCTTGAGCTGGGCATCAAGTCACATACCATTCTGGAGTCCCTCCAAAAACAGATCTCTGACCCCCTGACCACCTTTTATTTGACCGATCGGTGGCAAAAGGTGACCAAATCCATTGAAAATGACTTCCCTGTTTTTGGTAAACACACCCTAAATACCCATAATGACCCTCTTTATAAACAACTGCCTCCTGATATTGACCTGACCCGTGATAATCAACGTATTATCATTGATGGCAACTCTTACCTCTTGCATGCCTATCCAATTTTTAATGACTTTCAGGGCAAACCGCTTGGTGGTTTTGTGGTTATGCAGGATATCTCACAGGCACTCAAAGCCAAAAAATCTTTTATTTTTCGTTCACTTATCTTTACCTGCCTATTGTTGATGATCTCGCTGCTCATCCTTCGTTTTAGTTTTGGCAAATTAATCGGTAAACTTGAAAATTCCCAGGCAAATTGGCTAAGAACCTTTGATGCCATTGGTGATATAGTCACTATCCTGGACAGCCAGTTCCAGATTATCAACGCTAACAAGGCAGCTTATAGATTGCTCAATGCGGAACCCGGCAGTTTAAGGGGCAAATTTTGCTATGAGGTTTTCAGCGGAAGATCATCGGTCTGTGATGGTTGCCCAGGCAATGATACCATCGACCACTGCCAGATTAATTCCGCTGAGATAGAACACGAAATGCTTGGGAAAAACTTTTTGATAACCACATCCCCCGTTCCTGATAAAAACGGTAAATTCACCAATATCGTTCACATTGCCAAAGATATTACCGTGAGAAAAGAGCTTGAGACACAATTACGGCAAGCCCAGAAAATGGAAGCCATCGGTACCTTGGCAGGAGGAATTGCCCATGACTTCAATAATATTCTCACGGCAATTTACGGTTATTCACAATTGGCCACGATGAAAGCAGGAAAAAAAGAAAAAGTCGTTGAGTACTTAAAACAAGTCAATAACGCGACTACAAGGGCAACGAATCTGGTAACACAGATCCTTACTTTCAGTCGCCAGACCGAACAGAGCAAAAGGCCGTTGCAAATATCTTATATTGTCAAAGAGGCTCTGAAACTTTTACGTTCTTCAATCCCCACCTCAATAGAAATTAAACAGAGTTTCGATAGCCAAGGAAACATCCTGGCCGACCCGACCCAAATCCACCAAATAGTGATGAATCTTGCCACAAACGCCTACCATGCCATGTTGGAAACAGGCGGCATATTGGCAGTGTCCGTACAGGAGGTGACCATTGGCGAAAAAGACATGATTTCTGAATTAAAAATTACGCCGGGAGAATATATCCGTCTTGAGGTCAGTGATACCGGCTATGGCATGGATGAGACAACAAAAGACAAAATTTTTGAGCCCTATTTCACCACGAAAGAGGTTGGCAAGGGAACAGGACTTGGCCTGGCAGTGGTCCATGGTATAGTCACAAGCCATAATGGCCATATAAATGTTTACAGTGAACCCGGCCAAGGGACGACTTTCCATGTATATCTGCCTCTAGTTGAAGAGAAGGCGGATCATTACTTGCCGCCAGCAGCTGAAGAACCAGTTCGCGGCGGCAGTGAACGAATTATGTTTATTGATGATGAGGATATCATTGCCGATCTGGCAGCTGAAATCCTCGGAACATATGGTTATAAAACCACAATTTTCACGAACAGTGTACAGGCGATGGAAGATTTTTTAAAAAATCCGGACGGCTATGACCTCGTCATTACCGACATGTCCATGCCCCACATGACAGGCTTACAGCTTACCGAGAAAATAAAAGAAATTCGTCCCGCCTTGCCAATAATACTTTGCAGCGGCTACAGTGAAATAATCTACAAAGAAAAAGCGCTGACCTTGGGAATTAGCAAATATATCCAGAAACCCTTGATAATGGATGACCTGGCCAGAGTTGTGAGAGAACTGCTGGATAGAGATGGCTAAGGTGGCCTAAAATCAACATGCCGTTCTCCCAAGGCACCCAACCTGTACGGGTGTAGGGTGAGACTGGAAAATCATAGAGACAGTTTTGCCAGATTAATTCTTAGTTTTTTTTACATCTTATCTCACTATTCAGGTAAGGCAAAAAATTACCCTCAATATTGTACTGTAACTATTCAGGAGTGCTTTACCTGATAACAATATCTGTCATCTTACCTGTCACCTGATCCCGACAACGCACTTCAGCCCTGATAGTTCCCGGACCAATTGCCTCAGACAACTTCATGGTGATACGCATGGTGCCGGATCGTACTTTTTTGACCAGCCATTTGGCCTTGCCTTTTTTGGTGGAAAACTTTGTAACTGCAGGAGAAGAGGAAACAAGATCAATTCCTTTGGGCAGAAGCTGATGCACAATGAGATTCCCCGGAGGAGGTTCCTGGATGGTCAGTTCAAGGACAATTGAGGTTCCGGACGATGAAATATATTTTCCACTGACCATGTCCTGAGCCCAGGCACCTCCGGGCCAAAAAGCAATACAACACAACACAGCAACACTCCAGGCGACTAATCTTCTTCGTGTCTGCACCATCTTTTCGCTTTTTTCACACATACCCATTCCCTATTTCACGTTTCAAGTTTTGTAACTATTCAGCGCAGGCTGAAAATTACCCTTTACTCCAGCCTGTAACTGTTCAGATGTGCTTCAGGTAAGCGAGTTAGCGAGACTCCGCTCATTCATTCGGAGTCTCGCTAACTCGCTTACCTGGGGCTTCGAAGCATACTAGTGTTATTCGATAAGTCCAAAATGAACGAAGATGGAGTGCAGCTGAATAGTTACCTAGTTTTTAATATCGAATTGTGCCGATTCACTGTTCCACACGTAGCCCGAACCAAGCCATATCTCCTCAACCTGATCGATATCAACGCCAAGTCCTTCGATTTCACTGAACACATCGTACACCGTTAAAATCTCTTCATCACAAATAATGCCATCCCCGTCTCGATCGGCCCAATGAACATCAGCCAAACTGAGCCCATGATTTCCCTTCACACTAATGGGCTGTCCGGTTTTTGTCCGCCGAGCCACAGTACCGGAAAAATCAATTGTAGAACCGGGTTGTTGATGAACGGTAACCCGGTAGGCAAAAATCTGGTTTCCATTAATTTTACGCAACCATTTCAGCTCTCCTTGCTCTTTATCATAGGCAGAAAAAGGAGGAACCACGGCCAATAACTCTGCCCCTTTGGGCAAAGTTTCCGTTAAAATTACTGATACCGGTTCAGATGATTCGGTGGAAAGAGTAATGGCCACAGGAAAAGACTGGCCGGAAACAGCTTGACTAGGCAGTAAGCGGTGGGCAGAAACATGGACTTGATCCTGGGATGCAGAAAACCACCAGAGAAAAAAAGCGCCCAGAACGCCGACTACAACAGCATAGAGCCCAAAACGACTTTTGGAATCTGGAGCAGAATCAGGGAGTGAAGGCAACGGGTCAATTTGCTCTTCCTGCTGCTCCTGGGCAGGAATTTGAGTTTCGTTTTCTTGCGGCTCATCTTCACACTCGAGAATTTCCTCAAGCTCAACCCCAAGCGTTTCGGCAAGTTTAAGGCCATTTTCTTTTTTAATAGTGGGGTAGCGCTTGTTTTCCCAGCGGGAAATGGTATCCGTGGTTACCTCCACTGTTGTGGCCAGAAAAAGCTGGGTCAGCCCTTGGGCTTCCCGCAAGCTCCTCACTTTGGCTCCATCAATTTTGACCATTGGCGTACCGCCGGTGGGTCTACTCATCTCCATCACGTCCCCGTCCATTTATGATATTTTTCACTCTTTCATCATAATAAATTCTCTGACAACGTCTACTTTTATTTAACCAAAAAACAAAACATTGCCTCCAATGTCCACAGAGTAACATACTGATTTCACTTCAATGTCTACCCGACATCGGCTACCACTTCGCCCCAAATCACCCGATGTCGTCTATTTTTTCCTGGAAAATAACCGTAAAGTTTCATCAAACGGCAGAGGTAAATCAACTTACTACCACCAACAACCTAAGGAGGAAAAAATGGGGAAAGAAACCCAAAAGAAGAAAACATTTTTCAGGTCACTGTATCAAACCGGAGCTGCTGCAGCTCTGGCAGTCCTTCTCACTCAGCCCATCGCGACAAATGCGGCATGGGCTGGTGAAATACCAGAAAAAATTGACATCAACATTCAGGCAACCTGCCCTGACATTGCAGGCATCAAGGCCGACAAAAAAAAGGTTACAGCATTCACTCACGCGCTCCATGCAGAAAAATACCTGAAGGGAAAAAGTGCCTATTCAAGCACCCCCTACACAGATGAATTTACCTGCGCTGCCTGTCATGTTGGTGCAAAAGCAGCTCCTGACATAACAGGTACGGACAAATGTGACCGGCAGACCACTGTAATTAGCGGAGCCGGGGGCGGCAAAGATTACAAAAAACAGATGCACGGAATGTGCATTGATTGTCACAAGAAGATGAAAAAGGCCACAGAGACAACCGGCCCGACAAAGTGCAAAGCATGCCACACATAAGGCAATATGAAATTTAGAATTAAAAAAACTCAAAAAAGGAGAACACCATGAAAAAACTTATCAGCGTATTACTGGCCGTGGCATTTGTTATGACTTCCACAGGTGTATCACTTGCAGCAAGTAGCAAGTGTACGGTAACTGCCGTGGAAGACAACAAGGTCATTCTTGATTGTGGCAAAAAGGCGGCAGACTTTAAGGCGGGAACAAAGGTCAAGATTAAGAGTATGAAGAAAAAAGCAATTGAAGGCTGTTAAGAAGAGCCTTCTTTGGGGTCCGGGGCAGTGGTTTTACTGCTGCCCGGCTCCCCTGCTTTGAGCTCCTGCTCAACAGGGGCATTGACAATCATCAGAAAACCACACGCCCGGCAGCGAAACTGATTGCTGCCGGATTCCACTTTTTCAGGCGGGAAAGAGTACCTTTTCCCGCATTCTTCACAAAAAGAGAGCATTTATTCTATAAGCATAGAGCTGTAAAAAATTGATGGTTTGGGCAAGAACAAGATTTGAACTTTACATGTTTTCTCTCATTACTTCAAGTAACTCTTCACGCATTACATCAACTTCCCGGCGAACCAAATCTTTTACTGCCGCCATGAGCTCCTCAGACATTTCACCTTCCTGTGCGGCCACAGGCTGGGAAGCAGGCTCCGGTGCCACAGCACCACTTTTCAGGATTTCTGCAACAACTTGCACATGCCATGCCCCAAAATCACTCATGCTTTCCAGGTGGGCAGCGAGAAGAGCCTCCTTGGGTTTCATGGTAAACAGAGCATGGTTTAACCGATCAAAAACCTTTTGCAGCAGCTCACAGGACGTGTCACATGCCACATCGGGATGCTCAGCAAGATGGTGACCCACAGATCCAATAATCTCAAGAAACAACTTAAGCGAAGAGTGATCAGCATACTGATTTTGTAAATCGGTTACTTCAGCTGTCAACTTGCTCACAGTGGACTCGGAAACATCCTGGGCCAGTTCCTGAATAATTTTTTCAAGACTGCCAACTTCTATCTCTTCAGGCTCTTCTGGTTCCTCATCTTTTCCTGCGTCAACAACCTCTTCTGCCGGACTTTCCTCTCCAGAGGAGCTTATTTTGCCAAGATCAACTTCTACCGTCTCCTCTTCTTCGGGAACAGCCTCGGCCACCTCTTCTTCATCATCAAAAGAGAGTTCCTCACCATCATCGGCAAAAAAGTCATCCAAAAGATCATCCGCTTCCTGGAAAACTTCATCATCAGCACGGTCTGAAACCACCACTTTGTCTTCTGCTCCCATCTTGGGAGTACTGGAAGGCATAGCTGGACGTGCAGGGGCAACGGGAGCACCCTGTTGCTCAGCATCAGGAGCGGCAACCTCCCCTTGAACCATTCCATCAAACATGGTGTCAAAGGCGCCATCAACTGATTTGTCCTCTTTTTGATCCATTAGAGAACGCATGGTGGCACCACCCATCCCTTCATCAGCCTCCTCAGTTACAGGAGGTGCTGGCTCAGTGCGAGGCTTAGAAATTTCACCTTTTAGGGTATTGTATTTTTCCACCTCGCTGCGAACCATCCCCACCCCCTGTTTATGATCAACAGAGTCATCAGTGACAATGGTTTCCAGGGTGGAAAAAACTGAGTGAAGCAGGTTGATCGTATCAGGATGGGCTCTTTCTCTAGCTTTTTTAATATATTGGGCCAAAGTCCTGATTAGCTGCAGGCAAACAAGTAACGGCTTTTTCCCGGCCCACTCTTCCTGGAGCGGTCCTATTTCAGCAATAAGGGTATCCATCCCCTCGTCGCTTATTTCCCATTCCATAGCGAGTACAGCAGCTTTCAGCTCTTTCATAATCTCAACACCAGCGGACATACCAAACTCCTATTCTAATTCTTTGCGGAACGATATCAGTGTCATGGAGATAATTTTTTTCAGCGTTTCAACAACATTATTGCCAACCAGGGCACTGGCTGTATAAGCAGGAACCTTCAGATCCCGGTTCAAATCGTGCTCCATTTCCTCTACAGTGAGCATCTCCACCCCCTCTTTTTTCAGGTCAACCTTGTTATACTGCAAGACCAGAGGAATTTTGGAGACATCTTTACTGTGGGTCAGAAGATTTTCTTTCATCTGCTCCAGGGACTTTATATTGGCATCCTGCCTTTCCTTCTGCATGTCTGCCACAAATACCAATCCATCAACACCCTTAAGCACAAGCTTCCTGGTGGCATTATATTTTACCTGTCCAGGTACGGTATAAAGCTGAATTTTAATATCAAAACCGTGAATTTTACCAATCTCCACCGGTAAAAAATCAAAAAACAGGGTACGGTCACCGTGGGTCTTGATGCTGACCATTTCTGTTTTAATGCGCTCTTTGTACTTTTTGTTGATGTAATCAAGATTGGTAGTTTTCCCGCCCCGGCCAGGACCGTAAAAGACGACCTTAATCTGTACTTCTTTTTTTCTTATATTGATGAATCCCACAATATACCCCTTGCAGTGTTACTGTTCCCAGATTTTCTGAATTTTCTCAATAACGTCAGTGGTTTTCAGACGTAAAAAACCCAATGAGACCTCAGGGCCAAAAATTGAAATCAGCAAAATCTCCTCATTAACCTTACTAAAATGAATACTCTCGCTTTCTCCACGATGAAACAGGAGGGAAAACTGCTGTTCTCCTACCAGTTGTGCCATGGCGTCAACAGTGGCAAAATTTCCGGCCGCCAAGGCGGAAAAGGCCACAACATCGAAAGAGCAATGACCATCATCAAGATGAGCAATGGTGTTACCGGCCATATCTATAAGAATAGCACTATGGACTCCAACGCCAAGCAACTCACCCTTTAGGAGAGCATCAATACTATCAAGTTGTTCAGGCGACACATTATACATAAGATTTTTCCTTAAAATTTTGGATCTTAGCCACAAAACACATATTTACTATGATGCACAGACAACAGAGAAAAAGTCGAGCAGATTTTTTATTAAAATTTCGTAATTCTATGGTAAATATTCCAAAAATCAACCAATAAACCCGAAGGAGAATCACATAAAAAATGAACAGCACTATTACCATCATCCCATTTACTAAGCTTGCCTTGGCCTTTCTCCCTGTTCTGGTTGTTCTGGTAATTCTCCATATCTGGTCACTGGATTATAAAAGAGTGATTTATGGCATTTGCCGAATGCTTGGGCAGCTTCTTCTCATAGGCTATTTCCTTGCCTATATTTTTGAATCGGATAGTGGACTTGTGGTGATGGGAGTTTTGACCGTCATGCTTCTTGCTTCAAGCTCGATAGCCCTTAGCAATATGAAAGATAGCCAGGGAAGCAAATGGGATCTTTACCGGAAAGCATTGCTGTCCATAGTTGTCGGTGGAGCTCTAACCCTGATACTGATCAGCCAGGGAGTGCTCGCCCTTGACCCATGGTACCTGCCCCGTTACCTGATCCCACTTGCCGGGATGATATTTGCCAATTCCATGAACAGCGTCAGTCTTGCAGCGGAAAGATTTCAGGCAGAGACAGCACGGGGAGAAACAGACAAGGAGGCCAGAGCCATTGCCCTGAGAGCCGCTCTTATCCCGATAACCAATTCACTTTTTGCCGTGGGTCTTGTTTCTCTTCCCGGCATGATGACCGGCCAGATCCTTTCCGGCACTTCCCCACTCATTGCTGCCCGCTACCAGATCATGGTCATGTGCATGATATTCGGCACAGCGGGCATTTCGGCAGCTTTATTTCTCTGGCTGATAAGCGATACGCACAAGCAGAAAAACTACTCAAAATGACAGAGACGAAACACTGAAACTTAAATTGTAAACTTATCCAGCATCTTCTTCATTTCACTGCTCATGGAGTCAAGCTCCACCGACTCGGCCTGAATATTCTTACTGGATTCGGCAAGACTTTGTACAGAGGCATTGACATCTCCGATATCAAAGGAAACGGAACGACTGGCTTCCGCTGATTCGACGATGCCGTTGGACACCTTCTCCATACCCTCGGCCATATCCACAGCATTTTCCTTCATCTGGTGCACGCCATTTAAGGCATGGGAGGTATTCTGGGCAATATCCTGGGTGGCTACCGCCTGCTCCTCCACGGCACCAGCTATATTAACAACAATTTCGTTAATATTATTTATAACATCATTGATCTCTTTAATTTCACCAATAGTATTATCAGTGGAATTCTGCATGGATTCCACCTTCTGACGAATTTCGCTTGTGGCATTGTTGGTTTGCGCGGCAAGCTCTTTCACCTCATTGGCCACAACGGCAAACCCCTTGCCCGCCTCACCGGCTCTGGCAGCCTCGATGGTGGCATTTAAGGCCAGCAATTTAGTCTGCTCAGCAATTTCCATGATAACGTCTATAACTTTACTGATTTCACCAGCAGCAAGGCCAAGTTCATCAACACGAGCCGAAGCGCTGGTGACATTATCCACTGCTGTTGAAGAGACTGTGCGGGCCTGCTCGGCATTGGAGGCAATTTCTGCAACCGTGGCACTCATCTCCTCTGTAGCCGCAGACATGGAGGCAATATTATCAGCTGATTCCTGGGCAATCTCCGCCACTTCCTGGCTTTGACCATATGCCGACGTAGCAGACTGGGCAATTTGGGCCATATTACTGCTCACCTGGTCAGCTCCGCTGGCCACGGCATCAGCCTTTGAACCAGCATCAACCATGAGTTCACCCATCTTGGAGGAAAATCCGGCAAGATTTGACGAGCCGCTGTCAAGCTTTACAGACGTTGCAGTAATATCTGAAAACATGGCGCGTAATCCTTTGCTCATCGTATCAAGATACTTGCCAAGATGGCCAAGTTCATCTTTTCCTATTATGCCGGAGGATACAGTCAAATCCCCACCACTTAATTTTTGCACAAAACCTTCAACCTGGCTGAGGCGGGAAACAATACCACCAATAATCAGCACTGCCCAAATCACCCCCAAAAGCCCGACAACAACCCCGGCAATCTGCTGGCCCAGAAGAAAACTTACTTTGCTTTCAGAATTTTTCTGCATCATACCCACGGCACTATTCATTTCTTTAAGCAACGGTATGTTATTTTTGACAATCCAATCTATATCAGCCAAATGCGCCTGTTTTGACTCATTACCCTGGAATACCCGATCCATGCCCTTGTCGAACGCAAGCCAAAGCCCGTTAACCTTCTGCAATTGCTCCCGCACCTCTCCTGTGGCTGGCGGACATTGCTGAAACTCGGTATTTTTCATATCCAGCCCAAGAGGTGCCTCACCACCGTCAAGCAAAGCCGCCAGGGTGACGGAAAAAACCTCCATGGTATTTTTTACAACGGCAAATTTTTGAGCATCTTTTACCCCTGAGGCCACGCTGGATGCGTGGAGATCAAGCACCTCTTTTGTCATCTTCTGGGTCAGCATACGCTGACGACCGGCTAAATTTATCAAGAGCCCATCATCTTTTTGGCTTGTGGTGGTCACCCATGTGGCAATGAACATATAAGCTATAATTAACGCCAAAACACCGGTGACCACTCTTAGCTTAAACTTGACACTCATAAATGCACTCTCCATTGTTGATATCAACTCACTTAATGAACATTAGGGATAAAAAGATAAGTCAGTGTATCACAGGAAAGAAAATAAAATCAAATTACAAATGGCCAAGAAAACAGAGCAACTCAAAAGGGTGCTTAAAATCAATCTCACCCCGATTTACAGCCTACTCCAATGAGGAAACTTTCCTCTTTTTTATCCATTCATATTCAAACATATCAGTTAATTGCCCCAAATCCTTTTCAACCATTTTCAGCTCAAAGCGACTTTCAGGGAAACTGCAACATCTCCACGTTACAAATTAAAGAGTTAAGGCTTTTTGAAAACACCGACCCCTTATCCACAGAAGAGTATCTCTTCTCTTTCGAACCTGCCATAAGCACAAGGATCATGAAAAATCATCATTCTGTAACAGCCATACGTAACATCCCTCTGTCACACCCAGGGAATCAAAATGAAAACCGGGTATACATCACACGGAGACCACCCATGTAACATATTGAAATTACTGATATTTATTTTTACCCGTCCAACTGGCACCCCTTTTGCTATTATTACCCTCAATGGTAGAATTTCGCCTTTCATCTTGCATCTGACTTTTCACCACCAAACAGTCATTCGGGTCACCTTTAAATGATTGAGTGTGATCAAACAATAACGGACCAATATGTTTCGAGGAGGATTTTTTTTATGCCTGTCACCATACAAAACAACACATCAAGACCCGTAATGATCCGCTTAAACAGCGGCCAGACCTGCTACCTCAGTGGCAGAGACTCTTTGGGAAAAATTCTCGATGCAGAAGTCAGAGACAACGACAGAATAGCTCGCCTTACAGCAAGGGGAACAATCACCTGCAAAGTAATCAAAACAAAGGCAAAACCTGCGGCTAAAGCAAAAGTCAAAAAAACACGACCCAGAAAAGATAAGTAATAATCCCTAGTTGAGGAGGAAACTCATGGCAGTTTTAACGTATCCAGGTGTGTATGTGGAAGAAATTTCCAGCGGCGTCAGGCCTATTGAAGCTGCCGGAACATCAACAGCGGCGTTTTTTGGCGTGGCCGAACGAGGTCCCATCGGTGAAGCCAAAAAAATATTCAACTTCACAGAATTCCAAACAATC
>PJEL010002510.1_pt1 | contig 16666 bp, 11 predicted proteins | sample 1853271 | NCBI WGS metagenome assembly PJEL01 (sample SAMN08108733, study PRJNA415343) | Invertebrate metagenome, whole genome shotgun sequencing project. | host: Globobulimina | place: Sweden: Gullmar Fjord | collected 2015-08
AAAGCAAGCAACATGTTTCGCACAATCCCGGAGATCAGAATGAAAATTGAACGATTTAAAAAAATAACTCCGTCATAATAGGTATCAACAACGACGGTCAACTGGCCTGAATAGATCTCTTCACCGAGTAAATTTTTTTCATTCTGAGAGCTTGAAGTGTCCAGAGAAATAGACAAATTAATCGATTCACCAAAAATCAAACGCGTGAACTTACGAAATGAAAAATCGACAGGTTTACGTTGAAGACTCACAAATTCATCACCTTCCTCAATAAGAGTTGCTTTGAGAACGGATGGATATTCGAAAAGCCCTTGCAGCACATCTTTTCCAATGTTTTTGTCAAGATTAAACATGGCACTTTGCGCGGGATTTTTAACACTCTTAATTGCCGAAGTTACGATTTGTCCAATTTGTTTCTCTGCCGCAAAATAATCCGTGATGATCTGGATCGTACTAATCAAAATCCCCAGGGAAAATGCGATTGCGACTACTGCTCTTGCCTGCTTAAACGTCAGGCTTTTTGGAAAACTAATGGAATTCACTTATTACCTGCTATTAAAGTTTGTAGTAACTCTACCGGATCAAACCACCGGAGAATAGCCTTTTTTATCGTGTTTGCAAAACACAGTTTGTGTACAATAACATTCATAAAGACTCCAAAGCAATGGCCCACTTGTTAAAAGACGAGATCAGTTTAGGAGCACATTAATTAATAGTGTCATTCTCCCGGATGGCGAACCATAGCATTTGGTTTACGGTTAATGACATAATCCATAAACACTTCACGGTATTGTTTGTTTTTTCCGCTCCACGTTTCAATAACAGCAAGATGCTCCATCAGGAACTCATCAGTGATGATTTTGTTGATCTGACGCATAACTTCTTCTCCGAAAGGTGTCTTTGAGCAATGAGTGTACATACTGGTGTAGATATTCATCTCATCAATGTTGTAAAATTGATACTTATTGGGTTCATTATTCATGATCGCTTCAGCAATTGCCTGATGCGGCATCCCTACGAAATAGTCCACACGTCCTCTATCCAGCATTTTTAAAGGGAACTCAACGCCGCTTGTGGAAGAAAACAGCAAGTTTGATTTCCCATTATAACGATCAATTAAATCGTGAACATCTTTGGCATAAGGCATGTCTTTCAAAACACCTAATTTAATCTCAGGGTTTTTCAGAAGCATGGCTAAAGAGAGGGTTTGGCCTGGCTTTCCAAATAGAGGTTGTTTAGATTTCAAGGTTTGAATTCCCATTGGAGCGACTAAAGAGACAGGCCTGCTATAAATTCGATATTCCTTACTCCCTGGAACTATCCATGCCCAGGCAACGCATACTTTTTCCTTTTTGATGAGTTTCCAATACCGTCGACCATTACTTTTTATGTTTTGGTGATTGTATTGTGGTAAGCTTTTTTGTAGCTTCATAGTTAAGGTATCAGCGATTCCCTGCCCTTTATATTTACCTTCAAAAATAAAGTTCGGAACCTGTTCCCAGGTTAACCACGTAATCGTTTCCTTTGCGTGCACAGGCTTGTGAGAAATCACTAATATAAACAACATCGATAGGGAGACGATGATGCTGAGTCTGTTTTTCTTAACTATCTGATTTACTATTTGCGTCATTTTTTCATTCCCAGCAACATTCATTGATTGCCTGATAATAAATTTGATAGTAACTCAACTGGTTCAAACCAGTGAAAAACAGTCTTTTTTATCGAGCTTAAGTAAGTGCAATTTTATATAATAACAGTGTTCCCAAGCGAGTGCAACGTGTATAAACAACGAAATCAGTAGATGGACACGCCAATGACAAAATGTCATTCCCCGGGATTACGAACCAAAGCGTTCTGTTTACGGTTAATGACATAGTCCATGAAGACTTCCCTGTATTGTTTGTTTTTACCACTCCATTTTTCAACGATAGCAAGATGCTCCATCAGGAAATCATCGGTAATGATTTGATTGATATGAAACATTAATTTTTCCCCAAAAGGTGTCTTCGAGCAGTGAGTGAATACACTGGTGTAGATATTCATCTCGTCAATATTGTAAAATTGATACTTATTGGGCTCATTATTCATGATCGCCTCGGCAATTGCTTGATGCGGCATTCCGATAAAATAATCCACACGTCCTCTATCCAGCATTTTTAAGGGAAATTCAACGCTGCTTGTCGAAGAAAGGAGTATGTTTGATTTTCCTTCATAAAGGTCAATTAAATCATGAACTTTTTTGGAATAAGACATGTCTTTCAGGATACCTAATTTGATCTCAGGTTTTTCCAGAAGCCTGCCTAATGAGAGAGTTTGCCCCGGTTTTCCAAATAAAGATTGTTTTGATTTCAGGGTTTGAATCCCCATTGGAGCTATTATACCGACAGGCCTGCTGTGAATTCGATATTCCCTGCTCCCCGGAACTATCCACGCAAATGCAACACATACTTTTTCCTTTTTAATGAGTTTCCAATACCTTCGGGTATTGCTTTTTATATTTTGGTGATTGTATTGGGGTAAGTTTTTTTGTAGCTTCATGGTAAAAGTATCAGAGATCCCCTGACCTTTATATTTGCCTTCGAAGATAAAATGCGGAACCTGTTCCCATGTTAACCACGAAACCGTTTCCTTTGCGTCTAAAGGTTTATGAAAAATCAATAATACAAACAACATCGATAAGAATATGATGATGTTTCTACTATCCTTAACTTTCAGGTTATTTATTGCTGGTGGCATTTTTGTTCTCCGATAATAAATCGGTTATTATTTCAAACTTTCTGAAGTCGGTTGGAAATAATGGATATCATTCTATGCTTAATTCAGTTGATAAGTTTAATCTTTTATTTCTACCATAATCAGAGTAAATTATCATCTATAAACGGTATTATAATGTTTTTAATTTAATAAAAATATAAACTACCATAACCACATTTTTAGAACGACCAGATACAGGTATTTCACATTATGGTGGTAACCTCAATATCCTTCATTTAAACATATTTGTTATGTGAAAATATGAAAGAGTGTCTTAAAGTCAACAAAACCTAAAGGTACCCATATAAACAGATGTTACTACATAGTTCAACATTTACGTTTATGAATGATGTTATTGACATTCTTCTATAATTTTTTTATGGTTGTACAAAAAAATTATGACTGTACAAAAGATAATATTTAAGATCGATGTATCCATCGATTATTTATAACGCTTTAATCTCTTTCCGGGGGAAGAATGAAGAAAACATGTTATCCAAAAATCATATGTGTAATTGCAGTGTGCATACTTGTATTAGGAGTCTCTCAATTTACATTTGCAGGCGGTGGCAGTGACGAAAAAAGATGTGAAGCACAGTATCCGATAGTACTTGTTCACGGTATGGGTTGGAAAGATGTGGGCTCTGTTGTTGAATACTTTTATCAAATACCTGAAGCACTTAATAACGAGGGTGCAAGGGCGTTTTCAGCCAACAATGTCTCCTTTGCCGGTCATGAGCAATCGGCAAGGTCGTTAGCCCCGATTGTTGCAGAAATTCTTGCTGTGACAGGTAGTGAAAAAGTAAATATTATAGCACACTCCCAGGGTGGTCCAATGGTAAGATTTATGATGGAAAACCTTACCGTACCGATGCATGACGGATCAAACCCCATGGCATACGAAGTTGTTGCTTCCGTTACGTCAGTTTCCTGCCCACACCAGGGAACTCCTATCTGCGATGCCATCACAGGTATCTTTCCTGATGGTGGTATTCCCAACGCTATTCTTACTGGAGCACTTGATGCTGCTACCGGTTTGATATGGGATGAATCCACCGATTCTCAAAGGGCTTTTGTTGAAACATCTCAAGTATATATGAAGAATGTATTTAATGTTGAAAATACCGTTGTGGGAGACTCTAACGGTGGATATCACAATGGTGTTTACTATCAGAGCTATGCAGGCAAGTTGACCGGTATCACACTGAACACACTTCTTTTCGGGCCAACCCATCTTTTAATCCTCGCATACGATGGTATAGGTACTCAAACAGACGGCTTTGTTTCTCTGGAATCTGCGCAATTCGGTGTTTTTAAAGGAGTTATAGAGGGTTCATGGTGGAACGGTGGTGTGGATCATGCATATGAAATCAACCAGTTTTACGGCCTTACACCTGGATTCGATGCCAAAGAGTTCTATATAGATCTTGTTGAAGACTTAACAAATATGGGATTCTAACAGAGACAGCATGAAATACAAAAAATTATATGCGGTGGCAGGAATTATCCTTCTCGCCACCGTTATTTTTTTCAATATCAGTAAAAAACCTCATTATCCGGAACACATTTCTGAAACATTCAACGGTGCGCCATCTGAAGCTCCTTCTGATCTTGGCAATCCGACAGTTGCAACAATTAATACACAAACTTACGAGACCATACTTGAAAATATTTCCATCATTAACCATGAAACGTTAAACGAATTCAAATTTCTGCAACACAAGTTCAGAAAAAGCATTAACCTTGATGACCACCTTGACAAAATTAAGGAATATCTGCTCTCATCTTACGATGCTGAGTATGCAGAAACCATTTTTGAGACGTATAAAACATGGCTTAACTGTGAAATGGCTGTGATTGCAGAATTTGGTGAGCTTTCTTCGACCCGTTCTCCCCTGGAAATAGCTGACATGCTGAAGTCAATCCATGAGTTTAGAATAACCAACATGGGTGAACAACTGGCAGATAGCCTGTATGGTGCAGAATTAAAAATAAAGCTGTACAGCTTAAACTACTCATCCATTGAAAACAACGATGAACTCTACGGTGAGGAGAAAGAGACTCTTATTGAAGGGTTGGATTTATCCTACCCGGATATCGGGATATCTTCGTCTATACCTTATGATAATTACCGGAAAAAGCTTAAACTATTCCAGCGGGATCTCAGTGAAGTAGATTCTATTGATGATCGGGAAGAGATAATAAAACAAATACGGGAAGCTACACTACCTCATGAAACCGTAAAAAAATTGGAATTGATCGATGAAGTTGCTCGTCAAAATAAGGCAAAAGAAGAACTTTATAGCAGCAGAAAAAAAATGCTTCTTTCGGACTCAAACATATCATCCGATGAAAAAGAGAACCGGTTAAATGTCTTGAGAACTGAAATTTTCAGTCCAAAAGGTGCACAGACAAAAGCAAGAATGGAAAACCTTGAGAAAGGATATCAAAAAATTATTTCCGGATTAAAGACTGAAGAATAGGTTGAGCCGGTTGTTCTTTCGCCCGTGCTGTCCATGCCTATTTATCCGGTATACAGGTGGTACACAGGCTTTCTTTGTTACAAAAAGCAAAAAATGAAAAACTAAATAATACTTTGACGGCTTTAGTGCTTCTTAGTTTCTCCGTTGTTGCCTATTCCCTCGCTTTCAATGTTGAAAAACTGTCCTGGCTCGCCTTTATTGCTCTTATTCCGTTTTTTATTGCACTCACCAAAACAAAATCGATTGCCGGTGCAGGATTATGCGGCTTTTTATTTGGTTTTTTTTTAAGTCATGGAATAGGCTATTTTGTTTACTACGCCTTGACCGCACACTTCAACAAGTCGACTCTGATTTCAGCCCTGTTTTTTATAACCTGCATAGCACTTCCAGTTTCTATTCTTTATACAATTTTTGGGGTGGGCTTCAGGCTTTTATATAAAACCAACCTGTTTTTTTTCTCTGTTTTACTTCCCTGCCTTTGGGTTATTGCCGAGTATGTTAAAGAAGTTTTCCCCTTTCTTGTTCCGTGGGGCAACCTTGCATATGCCGTCCCCTCTTCCGCATTTCATTTCATACAAACAGCCGATATAGCGGGATGTTATGGTGTCCTGTTTCTGATTATTATCATTAATGGGCTTTTAACCTTTATTTCTACTCAAACCGTTAAAAACAAAGGCATTATAAAAAAAATTTATCCGGGCCTGATAATTATTTTTATCCTTATCATAACCAATGTATATGGTGAGTATAAAGTAAACCGGATCAGGGAATCGATGGCAATATGCAATACTTTTAAGGTTATTGTTGTACAGGGTAATTACAGTAATATTGAAAGATGGAGCGGCACAGGATTTTTCGCAAGAATCGAAAGGTATATTTTCCTGAGCACTATGACTGACACCCCCCTTATTGTATGGCCGGAAACTGTTATCAACGCTCCTGAAAAAACCAATATCGATTTATTTAATGTAATTAATGAGTCTATAGGAAAAAGAAGCGTTTTAATTGCAGGCGGAGTCAGAAAAACTGATAAAATCTACAATTCAGCATTTATTGTTTCAAAAAAAGACAAAACAGCGATTGACTATTACGACAAAAACAGATTGTTGCCGTGGGTTGAGACCGGCATATTACCCATCGAGTTTTACACCGCCCCCAAAATATTTGATGAAGGTGCAACATCACCGGTTAGAAATACACCTCTGGGCAAAGCAGGAATTTCGATTTGTTTTGAAGTCCTTTATCCCGATTATTCAAGATACATGGCTGAATCTGGAAGCAGGTTTCTGGTTAATATTTCAAATGACACCTGGTTTGGTAAAAGCCAAATGCCTCAGCTTCATCTTAACGCAGCCGTTCTGCGAGCAATTGAAACCAGGCGCTCAATGGTAAGAGCATCAAACAGCGGAATATCAGCCGTTATTTCTCCGGCAGGAGAAATACTGAAACAGATCGGACTTTTCAAACAAGGCAAATTGACTGAGAAAATTTATCCATCAGATAAGATAAGTCTTTATACACGTTATGGAAATAGTGTTCTCTGGCTTGCATTTGTTATAATTTTTTTTGCTTTGGCTGGGTTAATTTCCCCTTATATAAAACCACAAGAAGAAGTATAAGAGACAGAGAAAGTAGTTATTCAGCCTGCCGTACCTGTTTTTCAAACCTGCACAGCAGGTTGAATCGCTATTTGCAAAATATGAATATGGTTTCGATAAACCAACTACTTATTAAAGATCCGCCCAGTTCTGTTTAGAAAAAATTGGGAGAAGACAAGGAGCAGCCCAGGGCGACACTCTAAATTTCTAAGGCTATTCTCATTATGTCAATTGGTTAGTGCGGCCCAACTCGATTTCCCCTTTTTAAAACGGGCTCCTACTTTGATATTAATAAACACTCTGCTGTTTAAATCTGAAATCACATCTATCATCCCCTTTGGAAATCAATTTAGTTCGAACCAGTCCTAAACCGCAAAAATCACTCAACAAGTCATCAAGGGGGCAAATACTGGAGACAAATTCTTCTGCACCTTGACCGGGAAAGAATTTTGTAGGTGCACATTCCGTAACATCAAATCCAAAATCGAATTCCACACCATCTCCCTGAACAGGGGTAAGGAGCCAATCAGATTCATATGTATGTTTTTGTTGTTCCGCATATTCAATGTCCCAATTATCCTGATTAAACCAGTTCTCGTTGTAAAGTTGCCGATATTCTAAAGATAACTTACTATACGACTCCTGGTGCGCTTCATATAATAAACTGGTGATTTCTTCCAGGGGCATCGATCGTTTTTTTAGTGCCTTATACCGTGCTAAATCAAGACAAGATCCAAATAAACTCAAAAACTTATAACTATTAACATCAGGATCTAACGGCAGCTCTGTAATTCCGCTTCTTTTCCTTCCTAGATAAGGAATTTCAGGAATCAATTCTTCAAACTCATTTCTTGCTTCCAGAACAATCTCCTTTGCAGCGGCTCTTCCATACCTGGATATCCATACGTTTCTTTCACCATATATACTGAAGTCAAAGTAGCGCAATAACATTTCCGTGCTATAACTCTCATTAGAGTTTAATCCAGATTCTGTGTTTTCATTATCGGAATCATTAGAGCTACCACATCCGTTTAAACTGGCAAATCCGGATAAAGAGATATAAGGGCATAAGCGATGTCCCACAGCACCTGTTATTAAGGTTTTTAAAAATTGACGTCGTTCCATTTTATTACCTCCTTAAAATTAATGGCGTCGTAAAAAGTCACCTTTGCATTAGCCACATAAATACTTTTTTACGAGAGCGTTAGGATTAGGTCAGAATTATTTCAGCTTTGAAAATAAATGATCGGAGAAATCTGAACCAAATCCAGGCGAACTCTGTTTCATTTATTAAATTTCTATTCCTAAGCTGTTTCTGTTGTTTAACTATGTAGCAAAACCAAACTATTTCAAAACTAAGGGAGAATTATTTTCTTGATTTAATCGAATGTTTTAGGATTCATCGATCGACTAAAAGTCGAGCAATGTTACCGATAAGTTTTAAATAGAGGTGGGTTATGAGAATGGTAAGAATTAGGATGTGGAGCGATTGTCATGTGATTGGGGGCACCCATTAAAGGTTGCATAAATATTTTTGTAATTTTTATCTAATCAGAAACATTACAAAAAAATAATAATTTTTTGATAGGGGGGTACTTGACGAAGCCTTTAATGGATGCCCCTAATCTACTGTTTGTATTTTATATTGACGTTTACTCATGTTTACACATCCTCATTTAAGAATAAACTGGTCATCTCAAAGATATCAAGCATAAGGGTTGTATGGTTATTAATGGTCATAGAACCTGTCAGACCTTTTTGATTAAAGGTGGTTTCATCAATTATCATGTTGACCTCAAGAGCATCAACCGGGGGAGTCACCATCAGGCCGAATTCTCTCTCTTTCACTCTGAAAACAATCACTTCCTGTTGCTCATTTTCCGGTAACGGCTCCACATCGAGAATTTGAGAAAGTTCAAAGAGCGGGAGAGTGCCGCCTCTGTATTGAACTACTTTACGGTTGCCAACCAGTTCAATACCTGACGATGGCAACCTTTCAATTCTTTCAATGCTGTTAAATGGTGCGGCAAAATACTCGGTATCAAGATTTTTAAAAACAATTAGAGAATCCTTCTCGTCTCTGTTGCCAACAATTTCCTGCTCCTTTTTAATTAATTTATTTGACTCAGCTATGGTCGATAAACCTGCAATTTGAGCAAGGTTTAGAATATCGAGAATCAATGCAACTTTACCATCACCCATAATAGTTGCGCCTGCATAGGATTTATATTTTTTTAAATGGCGGCCCAGAGGTTTAACAACGATTTCTTCGGAATCGTGGAGTTGATCTACCACAAGTCCGTATTTGTAACTCCCCGCAAAAACCACGGCTATATTTACAGCTTTTGAATGATTATTCCGTCTGTCAGCTACATCTCTTTTCTTTAGTTTTTTTTCAGAATCAATATTTATCCCGGCAAGTAATTTTCCTTCGGCGGAATACTTTTTCGAACGTCTGTCCGCAAGCTTCTCCCGTCTGTCTGGTTGAGCCACGCCTCCGGAGTCTGTATAGGTTCTCTCGATTCCCATAATATCGTGCAGGTTAAGCAAAGGTAAAAGCTCACCTCTTAATCTTACAACTTCGGCATTTCCGACTTTTTCTATTTTCTCTTTAACCTCGGCTGAAGGAATTCTAATCAGTTCGCTCAAATTTGTTTGCGGAATCGCATATCTCTCACCTTCAACAGAAGTAATCTGACTGGGTATGATTGCCTGTGACAGCGGTAGTTTGATCCGAATCTCCGTTCCCTGATTTTTTTTTGACTTAATCTCAATAAAACCACCTAAACGCTCTATGCCGGTTGTGATAATTTCAGGAACTGCCTCAATATCCATTCCGCAACCATCATACGAAAGGATAATGTTAACCTGGCCTGCATCATGGATTGCCCGCAATATGATAATACCATCAGAATTTTTACCCGATTTTTTTCTTTTCCCGGGTTTTTCAATCCCTTTTTCAATACAATTTTCAACAAGGAGTTTCAAAGGTTCATAAATGGCTTCAGCGATTGTTTTGTCGAGTTCAACCTCTTTTCCGTCTGTTATGAAATCAACGGCCTTGTCGTATTTCTTTCCAAAGTCTGAAACTATTTGGTTGAATTTATCAAAAAGGCTGGCAATGGGCTGCATCCGGGTCTTCATAATCGCTTCCTGAAGTTCAGATGTAATCATATCGATTCTCTGACCTGACAATTCGGTGGCTTTCATGTCAGAAGCACCGATCCCCTGAAGCAATTGGTTACGACTCAATACGAGCTCACCGGCAAGATTCATCAATGCATCCAGAAGAGTGACACTCACCTGCAAAGAACCTCTTTTCCCGGCTAAGCTGCCTGCCCGTGAGTCTGATATGTGAGCATTATTTTCAATCATTCTACGATCCTCTTTATGCAAACCCGCATGCAAAATAGACAGCAGGTTTTTTTTATTAAATTTTGAACCTGTGAACCATATCGTTAAGATTTGCCGCTAATTTGGATAATTCTTCTGCACTGCTCATCACCTGCTGACTTCCGGTACTCATCTCTACCGTCGACTGGTTAACTTCGGAAATATCCACGGTGACTTCTCCTGCAACAGCAGACGTCTGGTTAACGTTATCATTGACCTCGTCCAACCCGGCTGCCGCCTGGCTTACATTATTTGAAATTTCATTTGTGGTTGCCGACTGCTCTTCGATGGCAGAAGCCACTGAGTTTACAATCGTATCTGTTTCATTAATTATTTCAACAATCGACTTAATTGCATCAACTGATTCCTGGGTTGTTGCCTGTATCTCAGAAATCCTCGAACTGATATCTTCTGTCGCTTCTGATGTCTGATGTGCAAGAACCTTAATTTCGCCGGCCACAACTGCAAATCCTCTTCCGGCTTCACCGGCTCTTGCCGCCTCAATAGTTGCGTTTAAGGCTAAAAGGTTCGTCTGCTCTGAAATATTGGAAATCGTATCCGTTACTTTGTTGATCTCTATTGCGGCTTTTCCAAGTTCACCTACTTTTTGAGATACATCACCTGCTTTTTCAACTGACAGAGACGTTGTTTCGCTGGCTTTTGACGTGTTTTTAGCGATTTCAGTAATTGTAGAAGCCATCTCTTCTGCCGCCGACACAACCATCTGGATATTGGTTGAGGTCTGTTCCGTCGCCGCTGCAATGCTGGTCATATTGCTTGCCATCTCTTCCGCCGCTGATACTACACTATTTGATTTACCGGAGGTCTGTTCTGCACCGGCAGCCATCTGCTGAGAGACACTAGAAAGTTCTTCCGAAGAAGAAGTCAGGGTCTCAACTCCTGAATTGATATCCTTAAACATTATTGAGAGGTTTTCAGTCATTTTTTTCATATTTGCATAGACACCTGTACTATTGTCATTTTTACTGAATTCAACGGTAAGATCTCCTTCGGCAATTCTGTTAACAATACCCTGAAGAATTAACGGGTCTACGCCTAGAAACCTGTTTAACAATTTATAGGTAATAGTAGTTATTCCGGCTATGGCTATCAGACCGATAATTATACTTATTAAAACAGATAGACTGATCGATTTTATTATTACACTTTCAATATCCTCATAGGGTAGACTTGGAATGACAATCAGATCCAAATTGGATATCCTTTTTTTCAAAACAAATTTTTGCACATCTTTAAAAGTATAATCTACTATTTGACCATCTTCGACCCCGGCAATATCTTTCCAGAAATCAAAAGTTGCAAGATCCAATTTCCAGTTGTTAGAAGGAGTGATATGGGATATTAATAGACCTGTAGATGTGGTGAAATAAACATATCCTGTTTTACCGATTTTTGTATTTGCAACCATATCATTCAATATTTTCCCAATCCAGGTCGAATATCCTAAAATAGCGATTACTTCACCATCATGAATAACAGGCAGGGTAATCAGGACAATCGATTTTCCTGTTTTCGGACTCTGGTTGATTGCACTATGACTAATTTTGCCATTCACGCTTTGCTTTAAAGTTTCGGAAAAAGGATCATCTACACCAAATACAATCCCTTTTGAGATATTATCCAAAGCATCTGTAAGAATTCTTGATCCCCTACTGCCATTATGTTCCACAGTGCTGATAAACATGTTTTCCAGATATTCATCACCCCTGACAAAATCTGATAACCTTTTTTGAACGGCGGTCAGATCATTATCTTTAACAAGTTTTATGAAGCCGGGAGCATTTGATAAGGTTGAAACAGATCTGGACATTAAATTAATATGGTGCTCAATGTAGTCGACAATCATATCAGACTGACTGTCCATCTGGCCTGCAAACTCTTGAATCATACTGTTTTTAACTCTTGAGAAATTGACCAGACTGGAAACCGTTACAATTGTTGTGATACCAATAGCAGTTGCAATTGATATGATTAATAGGATGTTACTTTTTTTTTTGTCAAAAATTTTCATGATACCCCACCATTATATTACTATATATTTTTTGTTTTTCGTTACTATTGCTGACAGCATTTTTTATCGTTTCGCATAGCTCTTTCTTTTTCACCGGTTTTTGTAAATAACCAAAAAGTCTATGCTTAAACCCTTCAGAAGCCGATTGAAAAGACGGATATGCTGATATCAAAATTGTTGTACATAAAGGATGTCCCTTGTTTATATATTCGACAAGTTCCATGCCGTCGCAAGGTCCAAGAAGCCTGTCCACAATGGCCACAGCAACTCTGTTGGCTCGAAGAATAGCGATGGCATCTGTTTGGTTTTCCGCTGTAAAAACCTCATAACCCGCGTCTTTCAGAATTAATGTAAAAGAGAGTCTTATACTTTCTTCATCATCGACTATTAGAATTTTTGCCATATTAATCCCTTTATTCTCATTTCCAAAACCTGTTTCAATGTTTTCAATTATTGTGCCATATGGAATAGTTATAATGAGGAAAATGACATATCAATTGTGATACCACATGGTTAATGGACAACTTGGTTGTAAGTAAGGTGGGTGGGATGTTAATAATTAAGTGTGCCTGACACACTTTGTGCCTGGCACACATTGTGTCAGGCACATATTTTTGTCAGGTGTTTTTAATATCAAATTCTTCAATTCTTCGATAAATTGTTCTCCGGGCAATGCCCAGGAGACTTGCGGCTTTGGATTTATTCCACTTTGTTTTCTCAAGTGCCGTAAGTATATCTTCTTTTGTAATGGCACTTTTGCCTAAAGAGGCGGGTGCCTGTGACTTAAAATAATCTTTTATTTCAATCGGCAGGTGCTTAAACGATATTGTGTCATCACGGCCTAAAACAAATCCATGTTCCACCGCATGTTCCAGCTCTCTTATGTTTCCGGGCCAGCTATAGCTCATAAAAGCATTTATCACGCCATTCGACAGGGTTTTGACCTGCTTTTTAAAACGTTTGTTGAAGAGATCTAAAAAATGGTCTGCCAAAAGCGGGATATCTTCACGCCTGTCTCTTAATGGCGGTATTGTCAGGTTCACTACCTTTATTCTGTAATAAAGGTCTTCTCTGAATTCACCCTGTTTCACCTTCTTTTTCAGATCACAGTTTGTGGCTGCTATAATCCGGACATCGACTTTTAAAGTATTTGAATCTCCCACCCGCTCAAACTCTCTCTCCTGAAGAACCCTTAATAGTTTCAGCTGAGTCAAGGGAGAGATATCTCCCAGCTCATCCAGAAAGAGAGTACCTTGGTTCGCCATCTCAAAACGGCCTTTCTTGTCTTTAACGGCACCCGTGAAGGCACCTTTAACATGTCCGAAGAGTTCGCTTTCAAGCAGGCTCTCCGAGAGTGCACTGCAGTTAACCTTTATGAAGGGTTTATCTTTTCTCAGGCTGTTGTAATGGACGGCATCGGCAAAGAGCTCCTTGCCGGTTCCGGTTTCACCGGTAATCAATACCGTACTGTCGATTTCGGACATATCTTCCAAAAGCCTGTATATTTTTTCCATCTCGATATTCTTACCGATAATATTGTGAAACCTGTGACGTTCTGCCAATTCCTGTTCAAGGCATGTAAGTTTTGTAATGTTTTTTACAAAAAGAATAGCGCCTCCGGGTTTGTTCTCCGCTAATCTAAGGGGAGTTCCGGTTAAAAGGACAACCTGGGACGATTTTCCCAGCCTTTTACACTCAGCACGAACCACTTTGACACTTTTTCCGGATTTAAGAGTCTCTTTTAAAACCTGAAGACATTTGCTACTGCAATTTCGTTCAACGGTTTCAAAGTTTTTACCCGCTATCATTTCAGAGGAAAATCCGCAGATCTCTTCCAGCGAGGTATTGGCTTCCATAATATTAAAATGATTGTCTACAGAAAGGACGCCCTCTTCAACGCTTCTAAAGATCGCTTCCATATTATGGCGTACTCTCAAGTTCTCAGCTTCCAGCGCCAGTTTTTTGTCCAGCAGTTTTTTGTGGCGCAGTGCGTTGTGAACAATTCTAAGCAGAGAATCTTTCTTTATCGGTTTGGGAATATAATCAAAGGCTCCCAGTCTGACAGCTTCAGCTGAAGTATCAATATTCGGATCACCCGTGATCATGATCATGGGGCAATTCAACTCTCTTCTTTTAACTTCTCCCAAAAGGTCGATGCCGGTTTGCTGACCCAGGATGATATCTGAGATAATCAGATCAGGTTCTGTAGTGGAAAGTAATTTGATCGATTCATAATAATCGGCCGCAGTGGTTACATCGTACGCCATATCCGAAAGAATCATTTGAAATCCTAAACGGATACTTTCTTCATCATCAACTATGAGAATCTTAGAGTTCATATCTCTCCGTTTAATGATAATTCTTTGTGTAAAGGCAACTCGATCAGGACTTTTGCATATTCCCCTTCAATACTTTCAAATAAAAGTCTGCCTCCATGATTTTTGATAATTCCATGACTGATGGAAAGGCCCAGCCCCGTTCCTTCTCCATGGGGTTTGGTTGAAAAAAAGGGATCTGTTATCGACTCTATAGAAGCCTTTGGTATTCCAATACCCCTATCAAAAAATGTCAAACGAACAACAGGTGTTGTCTCAGCGTCATTAATTTCTCCGAAAATTTCAAGGGTTTTATTTTTATTGTGTCCGGAATATTTTTTGTTAAGCGCGTACCTGGCATTACTGATAATATTGATAAAAACCTGCTGAAGCTCCTGGCTATTTGCTAAAATTTTAGGGTCCGTATCCGGTATACTAACCGTAAGATGTATCCCATCCTTAAAAAGATGTCTCTCAACAAGATCAAGGGAACGCTGAAGAAAAGCGTAAACATGGATAGGAGCCTTCTCATCATTTTTTTTCCTGGCAAAGGAAAGCAGATTCTTTACAATTTCACTGATTCTTTCTCCTTCACTTACGATTATTTCAGGGATTTTTTTATCTCCCCCGAGTTTCTCAAATTTATCTATAAGGACTTCTGCCAGACTGATGATGCCTGTAACCGGATTATTTATTTCATGGGCAACACCTGCTGCCAGTTCACCTAAAGAAGCGAGGTGACCTGAACGTATAGCTTCAACCTGAAGGAATTTTTTTTCAGTTATATCTCTAAAGAGAACAACAGATTTCATCTCATCATTTATATCCCTAAGGGGTAAAAAAATAATATCATAGTTTTTTTTATTACTGGTATCTGTTTCAACCTGGTTTATACAATTCATGTTCAGAGTTTCATGCATAAGACAATATTCACAGGGTTCATTTAATTGAAAAAAGCTTTTAAAACATTTTTTCCCTTTCAGATCCCCGAACTCCTTTCTGGAAGCATCGTTCTGGAATTCAACAATATAATCAGAGTTAATAATATACAGCATATCGCCTATGGCATTTATTACACTTTTGAGTTTATCACGCTCAAATTGCACAGTATCCTCGGCATTTTTTTGTCTGGTTATATCCCCGACCAGTGAAAATACTGCGATAGTATTCCCTTCTTTATCTATAACCGGAGTGTTGAACCATTCACAAAAAAGTATTTCGCCTTTTTTTGTAATGTTTTTGTTTGTACTGCGCCCACCTCCTTTTTGTTCCATAAGCCTTTCCCAGACTACATCAACATGCTTTTTGTCCTCATCTGGTATAATTATTGAGGAGTGTTTCCCCAACATCTCTTTTTCCGTATACCCAAAAATTTTTTCAGCAGCAGGGTTCCATGATCGGACTTTAAACTCAAGGTCCCATTCTATTACCGCAAGGGGTGTTTGAATAAGATGTAAATCGAGTTTCTGTTTTGATATAAGAAGATCCTCTTCGATTTTTTTCCGGCTGGTAACATCCTGAATGATAGAATAGAGAAGTTTGCTTTTATTTATTGTAATAGGGCTACTGTTTACTTCAACATCACGAACTGATCCACTTGCTAATTTATGGCGGAAGGCAAATTGATGTTGTTTTCCTTCGATGACTTTTATTGCATCTTTGTGAATTACATCGTCTTGAAGAGTATTAATATCAGATATTTTTTTTTTAATAAGTTCCTGATGGCTCCAGCCATAGAAGGCTACTGCAGCCCGGTTGGCATCTACAATATTTAGACTAACAGGGTCAACGAGTAGCATTATCGAGTTATTATCGCTGAAAAGAGCCGAATATACCGGTTCGTTCCCTAAGGGGTTTATCTCAGTCTGATTTGTTTCAGACCCTGTGCACCCATTTTGCTGCAATGATTCCTGGCAACCTGGTTTTGTACCCATTTGAAATCCCGTTTATTCTGATACATCAAATAGTTAGGAATACAACCGATCCTGAAAAATCGCCTGCATCCGATCGGTATTTTTTATATTTAATGGAGAATAGATAAAACTTTAAACCAGATTATAAAAGAATGTAAAAGCTTCTCATTCATCCGGG
>PJEL010002511.1_pt1 | contig 16665 bp, 13 predicted proteins | sample 1853271 | NCBI WGS metagenome assembly PJEL01 (sample SAMN08108733, study PRJNA415343) | Invertebrate metagenome, whole genome shotgun sequencing project. | host: Globobulimina | place: Sweden: Gullmar Fjord | collected 2015-08
ATTACCTTCATGCAAGTTGGCACGGTTTGCCTAGCCAATATTGTATGCACCATGCACCAGGATATAACCCATGGCATAGAGCGTTCTTAGTTGGCTTTGAAAATGCTCTTCGTTCTGTGCCTGGGTGTGAAAATGTTACGCTGCCCTATTGGGATCTAAATACTTCGCTACCCGAGGTATTGTCTCAACCGCCATTCGATAGCTATACCTTGCCAGTAGATATTGGTAACGGATATAAAAAGGGATACGTTACAACACGATATAAAGCAGCAGAAATAAAGCAAAATTTTAAGAGTTATGCCGTTCTTGAGGATTTCAATCGAGCATCTACCAAAACCGATTGGGAGGACTATACTGGGATGATCGACAATCGACCAAACAACACCACTATAGCTGCTCATGATGCTGGACATGTTTCTATTGGTAATACCATGGCAAATCAGCAGGTTTCTGCATTTGACCCAATCTTCTGGTTTTATCACTGTAATTTAGATCGTTTGTTTTGGGAATGGCAAAGTGCAATGCAAGCCACCACTTTAGCCGGATTATTAACCACTATACAGTCCGACAATAGCCGTCGAATTTTTACCGTTCCCGTTTGGGAAGCGTTAGCTCCTTTTACTGATGGACCAACAGGCCTAACTACGGTAAAAATTGTTGACTCAATAACAAGCCTTGATATCAATTATGATACACAAACAAAACCTACTATGATGAAAATGCTAGCAACAACTAAAGGCTCAACGTTTGCCTCGGATAAATTCTTTGTACATACCGACAGGGTTAATGCCCGCGTTAAAGGTATAAATCGTTTGAAAATTCCAGGCAGTTTTAAAGTGCATCTACTAAAGGATGACAAAGTTATTGCTTCTAGGGCAGTCTTTCAACCCAACGAAGCAGACAAGTGCGAAAACTGTGTAGAAAATGCAATTATACATTTGGATTTCGAATTACCTTTAGCTAAGGTATCAAAAGGAAAGTTGGGCGTTTGGGTTGAGCCACTAGATCACAGTAAATTTGGCGATCATTTTCCTCATAAAATGATGGGAAATCCAACCGTCAATGTGCGTTTACTACTAAGTAACGAATAGCCGTTTAAGCTGGCGATGTTTTGTCTTGAGTTAACAGGACTCTTCATGAAATATCGCTACTGCATTAAACCGGTATACGCTTTTTCTTTCTATCAATTTAGTACGCTATTTTTAAATAGTATAGGTGACACATGCCTAACATTTTTTCGTTAACACGTTCTCTTAAATTACACATATCTCAAGATGAAATCAGTAAGAAACAACTGCCAGTTGCAGTTAAAACATTTACACTGTCAAGTAACCGTAAAGCCTTTATTCGAGTACTACTCTATATTATTGGCTTGATTCAAGTTGCTTTAATGTATTACTGGACCACTAACTCCATGTTAGTTAGCATCTTAAATTTACTTCTATTTAGCTTGGTCTATGTCGCAAGTTTCCCATTAATTAGTCGACTTAGGATTCCCGGTTTAGTTGATCATATATGGGCAACATGGATCATTGGTGGAATTGGCATGTTACTTGGCCATCAGTTGGATATATCGTATTCAGGTAGTGGTGAACATGTACATCATCATGCTGGTGCAACTGCCGGGTTTTCAGCTGAATTTTGGACATTTTTATTGAGTGGTATGACAATCACCATGCTAATTTTTTGTATCCCTGCCTGTTTATATTTATGTAACCGATGCTTACTTCATTATGACATAGTAGAGAAATTAGGGTTGCATGGTGGCAGCAGCGTATTTATGTTGATTGGCATGTTATTAGCCGTTCAGTGTGAACCTTTACTTTTTAAGGTAAATAATGGTTTTGGCTACATGAGCTATTACTTTATGCTGTTCATGATGGTTGTCTTTAGTTCAAGTGCTTACTACTTTATTGCAAGAAAAATAAGCAGTAAACCGTTAGTAAGCGATAATAAAAATGCACACTAAACTCTAACACAGCAGCGCTGGCACGCACATTTGAAGGCAAGATCTAAAGCCATAATAATATGGCTACTTTATAAAGAATAAATGAGCGCTTCAACATCAGAGAAAACTAAATTTTCATGCCTCCATAGCTTCTACTTTTCTCACTTAATGTGTGCCATCAGTTCTTCAATACCTTTTCAATGTCCATAATCACAGAGGCTGACTTATACTTCCCATAGGTTCACGTGAAAAAGTAACTTACATCAAATCAGCAACCAAAGTTTTCAGCCATTTTTCTTCGGTAATAAATGCCCAAGATAAATGTTGATATTTTTCACCAATACCTGCCGCAACAATCTCACTTTCAGATTGACCTGCCGCTAATGCTTTGCTCACTTTAGTAATACTAAATTCAATCATCTTCGCAAAAGCTACAAGGCTCTTTTTATCAGTTAATTTACCATGACCAGGAATAATAGTGACATCATCAGGGGTATTTTCTATCATATGATTAACGCCGGCCAAATAACCCTTGACGCTACCGCCACTTTTTAAATCAACATAAGGGAAGCCTACTTCAAAAAACAAATCACCGGTATGTAAAACATTGGCGTTTTTGAAATAAACATAGGTATCACCATCGGTATGGCCAGCAGGCAAATGCGACAATTGAATCTCTTCATTATCTAAATAAATGCTAATACCATCTTTATAGGTGACCACCGGCAAGCTCTCAGCGTGATGATCGATTTTACTGCTTAATCGAGTACGAACATTTTCATGGGCAAAGATAGGCGCTTTATGTGAGAAAAACTCATTACTGCCCGTATGGTCACCATGATAATGGGTATTAATAACATATTTCAGTTCTTTATCTTCAATACCTTTCATCGCTGTTTCAATTTTTTCAGCTAATGGTGCAAACTTATCATCTACTAGCAATAATCCTTTGTTTGTTGCTAATACACCGATATTTCCCCCTGGACCTTGCAACATGTAAACATGCCCAGCTGCTGATTGTACCGTTATTTCTGCATCTGCCATTTTCTGAGCATTCGCACCTACGCTCAATAACATGGTCAACACCACTAAAGACTTTTTAAACATAACTTTCCCCGTTGTGAGTTTTTATTCTATAATTTTATGCTTGAACAAGAGTATAGACCTTAAAAACATAGATAAACTTCTACACTATTAAGAACTTGATGAGTTAGATTGATTTTTTATGATTTTATATTGTGCTGTTTTTTCAGATATTGACATCGCCAATGACGACAACATTAAGTATTAGAACAAAGCGAGTTGATTGTGTTGCTCGTTAGTTTCCTGTGTAGCAAAACCTAACGACAAGCCAATAAGTCGCACTTTACGATTATTTGCGCGCGTCATCGCTCTTTGCAACAGCTCAATAAAAATATCTTCACGACAATCATTCGACTGCACATCAACCGTGGTTTGTTGAAAGTCGGCAAACTTAATTTTTACCGTCTGTTTGGCAATATTACGATCAGCATGCTTTTCTAAACGTCGTTTCAATTTACCAAATAAATCAGTAAGTATTTGGCGACACTGCTCCTCTGAATCAATATCTTCCGCTAAGGTAGTTTCTATCGCAAGCGACTTACGCACTCGTTCAGTTTCTAGCGCTCGCTGATCAATACCAAAGCTTCGCATATATAATGAATTAGCAAACTTACCAACAATAGTATGCAGTTTAGCCACAGAGCTTATTCGAATATCCGCACAAGTTTCAAAGCCAGCAGCTAACAGCTTTTCACCCGTTTTAGGCCCAATACCTGGAATTTTTCTTAATGGTAGCTCGGCAACAAAACTGTCAACTTGCTCAGGAGGGATAACACATTGGCCATCAGGCTTATTTTCATCGCTGGCAATTTTCGCAAGAAACTTATTCGGCGCAACGCCCGCCGATGCGGTGAGACCAAGCTCTTGAAAAATATCAGCTCGAATTTTTTCGGCAATTAAGGTCGCGCTTCCTGAGCAAAAACTGACATCAGTTACATCTAAAAACGCTTCATCTAGCGATAAAGGCTCAATTATATTGGTATAACGTAAGAATATTGCCCGGATCTGCTGTGAAACTTGTTGATAAACTGACATTCTGCCATCAATAATAATCAAGTCAGGACATAAAGCTTTCGCGCGAGAATTAGGCATTGCTGAACGAACACCAAACTCACGGGCTTTATAATTACAGGTACATAATACGCTACGAGCGCCATTGCCGCCTACCGCAATAGGAACATCACGCAATTTAGGATTATCCCGCATTTCAACAGCGGCATAAAAACAATCCATATCAACATGAATAATTTTTCTTACCTTGTTATTAGCTTGCACTATTAACCACCACTAGGATGCTGTATGTAAAAACAGTATCATTCAAATGTGGTATATAGTCAATACAAATACAGTACCGCGTGTAATAAGAAAAGCTACATCAACTAAATAACCAGTAGTATTACTTCATCGCACGACTAGCAATTATCTTATCGAGTCCTTGCTTAGACAATTTAACAGCCTCTAAAGGTGTTAACCCATCCGGATATTCTTCTTGCTCGACAATAATCCATTCAGTGCCACCAACAGCGATGTCGGCATTAAGCACACTTTGCCAATCAGTAATGTCTTCACCAATAATTGGGCGTTTACCGAGTAACTGATTAGACTTAGGTAGCTTGGCCTTAAAATGTGTTGTTTTAGTTCTCCCTGGATAACGTTGAATATATTTAACAGGGTCTTGGTTTGCATAAGTCACCCAACCAACATCCATTTGCAGAACAAACTCTTTATCTGTTGAACGCGCGATATGATCCCAAAAGGTGGTGTTTTTATAAGAAGAAAACTCTTCATCGTGGTTGTGATAACCAAACTTAAAACCTTCTGCGCTGAGCTTTTTATATAGTTGATTTAAATCCGTAATCAACCCATCTATTTTTTCAGGGTTTTCCGATCTAGCATCCCATGGCACAATCAGCGTATTGATACCGGCATCACGATAAAATTTAACGGAGGCTGAAAAATTTTTAGCATCAAAATTCTTAAAACGCACATGCGCAGCACTGCCAACCAAACCCAAGCTATCTAAAAAGGCTTTCAGGCCTTTACCATCATCTTTATAAGGCCCAAATGCGCCTGCAAATTCAACGCCTTCAAAACCCATTGCCGCCACTTGCGTTAATGTTGCCTTAAAATCCGCTTTTACTTCAGCATTGATTGACCACAACTGTAAACCAACTTTAGGTAGTGCTAATGGTATTGCAGCTTCATTTTTTTTCGCATCAGCACTTTGCTGACAGGCACTTAGGGCTGCAGCAATAAGAAATACGCCAAGCACTTGAGTTAATTTCATTTCTGTTCCTTACATTTTTTGTTTTTGTATTTGTTTTATTTACTATTTAAAGACGCTTTGCTTTCAGCTCTTTACTTGCATAGTCAACAGCACGTGCGGTTAACGCCATAAAAGTTAAACTTGGGTTTTGTACTGCCGATGAACAAAAACTTGCTCCGTCTGTGACAAATAAATTTGGTATATCATGACTTTGATTATAGCCGTTTAATATTGAAGTTTTCGGATCTCGCCCCATACGTGCGGTGCCAACTTCATGAATAGCCAAACCTGGCGGTTCATGGCTAACGTAACTATTAACATCATAAATACCAGCAACTAAAAGCATTTTTTTCGCTTGCTCGGCAGCATCTTCCATCATGTCTTTTTCATTCTTTGAGAAAGAACAATTAAACTCAAGCTGTGGAATGCCCCATTTATCTTTAAGGCTTGCATGCAGAGATACTTGGTTTTCAAATCGTGGCAACATTTCTCCTTGCGCATGCAGACCAAATTTCCAACGCCCGGCACGTTGTAACTTTTCTTTAAAAGCAACCCCTAAGCCATCTTGTCGCTGCATATTTTTCCAATTCTCTCTATAAGCACTGCCAGACAATGCATAACCACGTAAGAATTTTCGTGTAGGGTCAGGTTTATAATTAAAATTAGGCATATATAATGAAGAGGGACGGCGGCCAGAATAGAATTCATCTTCAAAGCCTTTTATAGAGCCTGAAGCGCCAGCGTTATAATTATGATCCATTAAATAATGTCCCAAAACGCCTGAGCTATTGGCAAGACCATTAGGAAATTTTTTCGATGTTGAATTCATCAATATTTGTGTGGAACCTAATGTTGAGGCACAAACAAAAACTATTTTCGCAAAATATTCTCGCTCACTTAAGTCATCGTTATCAATAACTCTGACCCCTTTAACACGATTTGTTTTTTCATCATAAATTAAACTGTGCACAACACTATTAGGCGCAATATGCAAATTACCTGTGGCAGCAGCAGCCGGTAATGTTGAGCTTTGAGTTGAGAAGTAGGCACCAAATGAGCAACCGGTTTGACATTCATCGCGAGCCTGGCATTGTACGCGCCCTTGTGATAGATGTAATTTAGTCGGCTGAGTTAAGTGCGCAGCTCGGCCCATAATTAAAGGCCGTTCAGGAAATAGCTCGGCTAGTTTTTTTTGTATATGCTTTTCTGGCCCTCGCATCTCAAACGGTGGTAAAAATTCGCTGTCCGGCAAATTTGGTAAATTTTCTTTAGAGCCACTTATTCCGGCATGAATTTCAACATGAGCATACCACTTGGCAATATCGTCATAACGAATAGGCCAATCGTTGCCATAGCCATCGAGTTTATTGGCAATAAAATCATGCTTACCCCAACGATATGATTGACGGTGCCATAATAATGACTTACCACCTAGCTGGTTTGCTCGTATCCAACTAAACGCTGTATTTGGTTTAGTTGTATAGGGTAAATCTTTGTCGTTGCCAAAAAAATGTTTTGTTCGTTCGTTAAAAGCATAACATTGCTGCTGAACCTTGTATTGGTCTTGCACAAGCAAGTTATTTACTTTCGTACGATGCTCATATTCCCAAGGCGCTTTATTTTCACCGATGTAATCTTTGCGGTGTTCTACCACTCTTCCGCGCTCAATCATCAGTGTTTTATGACCACGTTCGCATAATTCTTTAGCAGCCCAACCGCCACTAATGCCTGAGCCAATAACGATGGCGTCATAGACTTCAGTCGATTGATTAATGTAGATATCGTTATTCATTACGTTTTCTCATTTTACTACTCAAAAAAGTACTAATTAATAAAGTTAGTCATCAACAAGTCTAAATAAATTAAAAATATTTAAACCATTACCTTGATTGAAATATTAATACCTAAAGCCTAAAGACCCCCAAGCTTTATCAGCAGGTTTATATGGAATTGAACCTTTAAAGCCTCCCGGAAATGCTTGATAAACCAGCTCTTGGCTAGCGCCAACTTCCGAAGTGTAATAACCAAAACATATCAGAGCTTTAAGTGCTTTGAATTGGCCACGCTGTGCACGGCTAAATTCTTTTTGACCACTATCAATATCGGTCAACAGCGCAAACTTATCGTCGTGACTTAATTGCTCAAAACTTTGTTGATAACGTGCTAAAGCTTGTTGATTAACAAGATTCAACACTGTGAAGATTTCATTTTGCTTTTCTTCATCAAAGCAATGAAATAATTGATTATCGATGAAACCATGGGTATCTATATCCGCAGCACTCGGGGTTTGGGTTTTAGGAATAACAATGTCACAGATTTGCCGCAACCATTGCATTTGAGCTAAAGAGAATATTTTCCCCGCCTTGACGACACCACCTATCGATGGCGTATACGCCATGGCAACAGCGATTGCATTGCCAGCAAGTAATGTCGTTGCTGCAGCACCGCCAACAATAGTCGTTATGTTTCGTAAAAAATCTCTGCGGGCATTGAACGTTTTCATTAAATTATCCTTATTTAATGGCGACTTGCTTCTTTATATTATTTTTGGAATAAAGATACAATAAAGAGAAAGCCATGATCAATATTAACGGAAAAATTGCCAAGTTAGCTAACACGGTTTGGCCAGCAACTAAGTCGACATCGACGGCCGATACCGCTAGCGCTTGTTGTCGCGCTGAATCAATCCAATGACCAATAACAGGATTCCACAGGCTAACAGCAAACATGCCCGCAGCGCCGATAAGTGACATCCCTAATGCACCTGACTCTGGGATGTTTTCAGCGACATAACCCAGCATTGTCGGCCAAAAATAAGTGACACCAACAGCAAATAATATTGCCGACAAATAAACAAATGGCCCGGTTGCTATGCTCATACTATAAATGCCTATGGCACTGATAACGGCAGAAGCAAGTAGTACTCCAACAGGGTTCAAGCGTTGAATAACTGGCCCTGCGCAATAGCGACCAACCGCCATTAAACCGGTAATTAATGCCATTATAAACATAGGTGATGCACCTGAAGATCCAAGTATGCGTTCAATCCATTGTTGTGTGCCCAATTCTGTCGTTGCCGTTAAAGTCATACATAGCACCATAAACAAAAATAAAGGTGAAAAAAGAGCTTTAGCATTAACACTTGTTGAGCGACTAATATGCGCTGTTTTTGGAAACGATTTTTTAATAGCCATGGCGCCATATAGCAGTGTTGGCAGCAACATCACGGCAATTTGTAACTGCCACCCTAAGCCGGCATCGGTCATGAATTTAGAGCTTAAAGCACCAATAACAATGCCACCAGGAAACCACACATGAAAGCGATTTAGCATAGTAGTTTTATTGTTATGATAAGTTTCAGCGATAAGTGGGTTGCATCCAGCTTCTACAGCGCCGTTAGCAAAACCAATAAAAAAGGTAGATATAAGTAAGCCCCAAAATCCGCTTGCTGAAATAGTTAACATCAACCCAAGTACGTGACAAACAAACGCAATAATCAGCAGTTTTTTTGCTCCTAAACTATTATACAAAATCCCGCCAAAAACAGTTGCTATTGGAAAACCCAAAAATGCCATGGCATTAACCCAGCCTAGCTGACCATTGCTCAACTGAAATTCTGCGCCAAGTTGCCCTAAAATTCCCGCTCTAATAGCAAAGGTCATTGCTGTTACGGTTAAAGCAAGACAACAAATAGTGAATATCCGAGAGCTTTGTTCGCAGTGTCCAGCCATGCTACTTTCTGTCATATTGATTTCCATCACTTATAAACCTAAAACACTTTTATTAAATTCTTCATCACCTTGCACCGCTGCAAAATCATCAAAAGCTTTATCAGTCGGATGAATGATATGTTGTTCGATAAATTTCGCCCCTTCTTTGGCGCCATACTCCGCATCTTTAATACAGCATTCCCACTCCAAAACGGCCCAGCCGTCAAAGCCATATTGTGTTAATTTACTGAAAATGGCTTTAAAATTGATTTGCCCATCCCCCAGAGATCGAAACCGGCCAGCTCGCTCTTTCCAGTCTTGATAGCCACCATAAACCCCTGTTCGGCCTGACATATTGAACTCAGCGTCTTTGACATGAAAAGCTTTAATTCGTTGGTGATAAATATCTATAAAGCTTAAATAATCCAGTTGCTGTAAGACAAAATGGCTAGGATCATATAAAATATTTGCTCTAGGATGATGGTTGACCGCCGCTAAAAATCGTTCAAAGCTCGCACCGTCGTGTAAATCTTCTCCCGGGTGTAATTCATAGCAAACATCAACGCCAGCTGCTTCAAATACGTCCAATATCGGCAACCATCGAGCGGCTAATTCTTTAAAACCACACTCAACTAAGCCACTAGGTCGCTGCGGCCATGGATAAAACGTATGCCATAATAGCGCGCCCGAAAAAGTTGCATGGGCCTTTAAGCCTAATCGTGCACTCGCTTTCGCTGCATATTTTAACTGGGCAATCGCCCATGCAGTTCTCGCAACAGGATTATTACGTAGCTCTTTCGGGGCAAAACCATCAAACATTTTGTCGTAAGCTGGATGCACCGCCACCAATTGGCCTTGCAAATGGGTCGATAACTCCGTGATAACTAAGCCAGCATTGTGTACAACTCGATTAATTTCATCACAGTACTGCTGACTATTCGCCGCTTTTTCAAGCTCGAATAACTTGGGATCAGTCGGCAGTTGTATACCTTTATAACCATGACTTGCTGCCCATTGACAAATACTGGCAAGATCATCAAAAGGCGTATCATCACCGACAAATTGTGCTAAAAATATTGCAGGGCCTTTAATTTTATTCATGAATTTTTGCTCAAGGAAATTGACGATGAAGCCATGGATTGAGGAGTGATGTTTTCAGGTGCCAGCTGAAAAGGGTGCCATTTAAGCTCGGATTGACTCGCGGCGACTGCATTTTCAATAAATGCCATACCCCTGGTCGCTTCTTGAATACCTGGCACATCAAGTGCTGCCCCCTAGCATTGTTCACCGTCTAGGCGAGCACGAATTTGCTTGGAAAATTGTAGATATATATTGGCAAAAGCTTCTAAATAGCCTTCTGCATGCCCTGCTGGTGTACGTATATTTGCTAATGTTAAAGCATCCATTTCACCAACCCCAGTACGAACAATTTCTGTTGAGCGATTTGGATAACGAATGATTAAGTCATTGGGCGTATGATGGCTCCATTGTATGCTAGCAAGTTCGCCATACAGTCGAATTGTTAAGTTATTTTCTTCACCAATAGAAACTTGGCTTGCCATTAAGACACCACGGGCACCAGAATCAAACTTTAATAGTACGACACCATCATCATCTAGCACCCGACCGTCAACATTTATAGAAAGATCAGCACATATTTCGGTGATTTTACCGCCACTAACATACTCAGCTAGATTAGCGGCATGAACACCAATATCCGCCATACAGCAGCTAATGCCTGACTGTTCGGGGTCTAAACGCCAAGCAGCTTGCTTGCTCAGTTCATCATTTTTAGTGGCTAACCAGCCTTGGGGATATTCAACAACAATTTTTTTAACTTTACCGATCAAACCTTTAGCAATACGTTTTTTGGCTTCTTTAACCATAGGATAACCGTTATAGGTATGTGTTAGTGCATAAAGTAAACCTGTGTCATTAATCACTTTTTCAAGCACTAACGCTTGGGTTAAATTTAACGTGGCTGGCTTGTCTGAAATCACATGAAAGCCATGTTCTAGTGCCAGCTTTGCGACCGGAAAATGTAAGTGATTAGGCGTAACAATGGCGACCATATCCATTCTTTCACCTGCTGGCCTTTGTGCTTCAGCGATAAACATCGCTTGATAACTAGGATAACAACGGCCTTCATCAAGATATAACGACTGGCCACACGTTAAAGTTTTATCTGGGTCGGAACTGAAAGCCCCTGCAACAAGTTCTATTTCACCGTCCATTTGCGCAGCAATACGATGTATAGCCCCAATAAATGCATCTTTACCACCACCAACCATACCCATTTTAATCTTACGCATGACTCATTCTCATCATTAATTTTTAACCTTACAACTAAGTTTGAATTATTTAACTCTGTATGCAGCCATATCTATCCAAGCAACACATACCCAAGCGATTTGAGTATATTCATCATAAATATAATTGCTGATAATACGTTAAGATAAAATCGGTCTTGTATGAAAGAAATTCGGCGTTGATAATTAGAAAAAATCATTAAAAAATGTTTGCGAAAGATAAATAAAGCGGTATTTTATATCCGGTGAGGCTTCGTCATCCAAGCACAATTTCATTGCTAAAAATCAGTACCGCGATTTAATTATGATATTCGACCGCGGTAAAGTTTGGTTTAATTTTATGAAGATATGAACTAGGAATTACTATGAGTAAGGTCGAAACATCACCTTTGAATGATAATAGCTTTATTGAGCAGTTTTGTGTTTATCAGCTCATTGAAATATTTGACTTAATACCTGATATTTTATTTTGGATAAAAGATAAATCAGGGCAATTTAAATATGCTAATCGCTGTTTTTTGGAGCACCATGGCTTGTCTAGTGCCACACAAATAATTAATCGTACTGATTTTGATTTTTCGCCTTCGCATATTGCTGAACAATTTACCGTTGATGACAACAAAGTATTACAGGGGCAAGAAGTTCATGACCGTTTGGAAATGAACAAAAACCAATCCGGGAGAATCTCTTGGTTCAGCACATCTAAACGCCCACTATACGATAAAAAGCAACAGTTAATTGGCACTTATGGCATTTCTCGTCATTTAGAAAAAACCTCACATGTGCTCTCTGGTATGGATGCTTTAAAAATACCGGTGGAATTTATCAAAGAAAATTATATGCGCAATATTACCCTGACTGAGCTAGCAGAGGTTACGTTTTTGTCGGTCAGTGCTTTGGAACGTCGTTTTAAAAAACACTTAAAAAAAACACCTAAACAATTTATGAACGATGTTCGCTTAGAAAATGCTAGGCGCTTGCTGATTGAATCTAGTTTACCGATAGCCGCTGTCGCCAATGAATGTGGTTATAGCGATCATAGCTACTTCAGCAAACAGTTCAGCCTATTGTTCGGACAATTACCTTCCTCTTTTCGAGATAAACACTCAGCGCAACTGAAATAATCACCGGTCTATTAGTAGAGCTAAATTACACTTTAAATAACAGCACGGTCACTCTAAACTTCGACAAATTTCTTCTCCAACTCTTTATTTTTCATAAAAAATAAGCTAATTTAGCGCGGTTATATTATGCATTATTCTAGGAAACAACTTTGCTAAAGCAACTAACCTCAAAACTACTCTTTTCCCTGTCACTGATACTACTGAGTGCGACACTAAACTTTTGTCTAGCTCATAGCAATGATATCAGTAAGGCAAGTTTATCCCTCGAAGGCTCCCAGCAATACCAGCTGACCATTTCTGTCAATATTTTACACCTACTAAAGCGCTATCAAAACATAGAGGGTGATGATGCTGAGGTGATCTCAAACTTAAAAGCAATGTCATTTAGCCAGCAAAAACAGCTATTAAATAATCTTCATAAAGCGTTAACTCAACAAAGCAGCATTCGTTTTACAAAAGCAAAAAGTAACAATAAAAACAATGCTACAAAAAAAAGTAAAAATACTAGCGAACATAGTGCCGAAGATGACATCGACACGATATTTGAGAAAAACCTTATTCCACCTATAGAACAGAGCATTAATACACTTAGCGGCTTATCACTAAGCCAGTTAAAGAAAACGCTTTCATTCGGCGTTAAAGGAGCTAATAGGCATACTGAGTTGCATACCACAGGGAAAATACCACCTGGGACTGATTCGGTGAGCGTGCGCTTCTCCCCGCTATTGTCACATGTACAACTAGCCATTGTTAGACCGCAACATGACTTAGTCTCGAGTAATGAATATAGTGAAAGTTTTCAAATTATTGCCAGCCAAGACTACGCGACTACTAGCGTAACATCAGCGATTGAGGTGACAAAAGACTACATCATCCAAGGCTTTGTGCATATTCTGCCGCTCGGCCTTGACCATATTCTCTTTGTACTCGCGTTATTTTTATTTGCCAAAAGTTTCTCAACCCTACTTTGGCAGGTTTCAGCTTTTACACTAGCCCATACCATTACTTTAGCGCTAGGCATTTATGGCATAGTGCAATTGCCAAGCTCTATTGTTGAGCCCCTAATAGCACTTTCCATTTTATACGTAGCATTAGAAAACGTTTATCGGGCTAAATCAATCACTGTCAGCCACACTCGCATGCCAGTAATATTTGCCTTTGGTTTGCTACATGGTTTGGGTTTTGCGTCAGTGCTAAGTGATGTAGGACTACCAGAGAGCCAATATGCCTTAAGTCTAATCTCATTTAATGTTGGTGTTGAGTTGGGGCAACTTAGCGTTATCGTTATTGCTTTCTTATGTTTGGCGCCAGTAATGAAAAAACATTGGTATCAGCCGACGATAGTTAAAGCACTTAACATTGTCATTGCTATAACGGCAGCATATTGGGTAATCGAGCGAGTGTTCTAATCTAAAGCACATATTTGTACTTTCACATCGACGTACACAGACGCATTAATGCCGTTAAGCCACGGATGGCAAAGAACGGCCTGAATATGCTCGCTCTTTCACATCCATGTGTTCGCGACATACCATTCATTCTGAATATAAAAAAAGGTGAGCTAAGCTCACCTTTTTTTATATGACTTTATGGTTATAGCCAAGCGCTATGACCATAAATAAGCTAAATATTTTTTACACTAATATCGCCAATTTCTAGCGCTGCTACTCGCTCACGCTCTTGGCGCTTTTCACATGGATTATCGCAGTTGCATGATTTTTCAATACCAACATTAGCTAAGCCGCCACAGCTGCCTGCAAGTGTTTTCTTTTGAAAAATGTAACCAACTGCCATTGCCATAACAATAACAAGAAAAAATCCTAAGGTGATTAAAAATATAGCCATAATGAGTACAAACCTACTTTGTAATATTTAAATACTTCGATTAGTAAAATCAGCTGTTGAATTATTTAATAAACTGCAACAAAAGCATACAACCCTATTTGAGGTATTGCATGAATTTTACCGTGCTTTGCTCAACAAATCCATGCTCTGTTTTCACTATCATATAAGCTGCGAGTTCATTAGCTTCTGCAAAAGCTAAGGCTTTTTCTGCCCCCATCACCATCATAGCAGTCGACAAGCCATCCGCTGTCATTGAAGATGGATGAATTACCGTAACAGAGACCAGCTTATGAGTGATTGGCTTTCCTGTTGTTGGATCTATGATATGCGAAAATCGTTGGCCGTCTGCTTCAAAATAAATTCGATATTCACCCGATGTGGCAACAGCATTATCTTTAGGGACAATAATCTGTTGAACAGCACGCTCACTGCTCAATGGCTTTTCAATCGCTACATGCCAAAGTTCGCCTGTATGCTTAAAGCCTCTAAGACGCATTTCTCCGCCAATTTCTACCAAGTAGTCACCGATACCATTCGCTTCAACAAACTCAGCAACTAAGTCAACACCATAACCTTTAGCAATAGTCGATAAATCAACATAGAGATCAGGAATGCTTTTAGCCAGCATGTTATTTTCTAATGTTAACTTATCTAAACCTATGCGTGCTTTTGTCGCAGCTAACAACTCATCACTTGGCACGGTTTCAGGTCGAAAATCAGGGCCAAAGCCCCATAAGTTAACTAATGGCCCAACAGTAACATCAAGCGCGCCATTGCTAAGCTTTCCTAAACGAATAGCCTCTTTTACAACTCGCGCTAAACCTGCAGACAGTTTAATCGATTGTAGCGAACTCGACTGGTTAAATTGTGATAATTCAGAGTCAGCAAGATAGGTCGACATTTCTTGATTCAGTTGCTTTAGTTGCTTATCAATGCCCTGTTGTAGTTTTGCTGCATCAATGTCTTCACCTACCACTTTAATATTATACGTGGTGCCCATGGTTTTACCTTGCAGGTAATATTCCTGACGAGCAAGCTCATTACTTGGGAAACACCCACTCAGTATGAGTGCAGCAAGCGTTGTAACAACTAACTTAAATATTAATGGGAGTTTTTTCAGCTTAATTCTATATTGCATAACAATATCCTTTAAAAAGTTTCATTTAGCTAAAAACACTGTTCATTCGATATTAATGACCACAATGGCTTTAGCTAAATAAAATAATTCTGCTTATCTAAATTTTCTCAAAAAATTATAAAGGCGACCGAAGTCGCCTTTTTATATTAGCTTAACAATTGGCAAGCTCAGGTAGCTTTTCAGCTCGAAGCTAGTTCACTTTAGAGCAAAGAGAAGGCGCAGAATTAACGTTAGTCAATGAGCACCTTCGATGCTGCTATTAAGGGAAATAGCAAAGAGAAAAAGTTACCCTATGTTAGCCACCAAAGTCATCTAACATGATGTTCTCATCTTCAACACCAAGATCTTTTAACATATGAATAACCGCGGCGTTCATCATTGGAGGACCACACATGTAATATTCACAATCTTCTGGTGCTTCATGATCTTTCAAGTAGTTTTCATGAAGTACATTATGAATAAAACCAGTCATGCCATCCCAGTTATCTTCGGGTTGTGGATCAGATAACGCAACATGCCACTCGAAGTTGTCATTTTCAGCCGCAAGGCCGTTGTAATCATCTTCATAGAACATTTCACGCTTAGAACGAGCACCATACCAGAACGACATTTTACGTTTTGAATTAAGACGCTTAAGTTGATCGAATATGTGTGAACGCATTGGCGCCATACCAGCACCACCACCAATGAATACCATTTCATTATCAGTTTCTTTCGCAAAAAACTCACCAAATGGACCTGAAATAGTCACTTTGTCGCCAGGTTTTAAACTGAAAATAAATGACGACATTTTACCTGCTGGTAAATGTAAACGTCCAGGAGGCGGCGTAGCAATACGCACGTTAAGCATGATGATGCCTTCTTCCTCTGGATAGTTAGCCATTGAATACGCACGTAACGTTGGCTCATCTACTTTTGATTCAACATCAAAAAATCCAAAATGATTCCAATCACCTTTGTATTGGTCATCAATATCAAAGTCGCTATATTTTACATGATGCGCAGGCGCTTCAATTTGAATATAACCACCAGCTTTAAACGGTACAGATTCACCATTAGGAATTTGTAACTTAAGTTCTTTAATGAACGTTGCTTGGTTATCGTTAGAGATAACTTCACATTCCCATTGTTGAACACCGAAGATTTCATCTTCAAGTACAATATCCATGTCTTGTTTAACAGCCACTTGACATGCTAAACGACAACCTTCTTTTGCTTCACGCTTAGTGATATGACCTAGCT
>PJEL010002512.1_pt1 | contig 16665 bp, 10 predicted proteins | sample 1853271 | NCBI WGS metagenome assembly PJEL01 (sample SAMN08108733, study PRJNA415343) | Invertebrate metagenome, whole genome shotgun sequencing project. | host: Globobulimina | place: Sweden: Gullmar Fjord | collected 2015-08
ATACGTCGGTTTAGAATCAAGTTAACTTTGAGATTATACACCATTAGTGGGTGACCTATTTCACAAACTTTATGCAGTGTTTGCTTATTCATCTGAATTCGGTGAATTTGCCATCAACCTGTGAATCAAAAGTAAGTTACGATGAACTTACGTGCATTGCTAGGATATGTCTATGAATCATCTTGATCCCCTCCTTAAACCCCGCTCGATCGCTGTTGTTGGTGCTTCTCAACGAGAAACCCGTGCGGGATATATCGTTATGAACAATTTGTTGCACGGGGATTTTAAAGGTGCGGTGATGCCGGTTACGCAAAAATACGATTCAGTGGCGGGTGTGCTTTCTTATAAGAACATTTTGTCGTTACCTATAGTTCCAGATCTCGCTATTTTGTGTACCAATGCGACACGCAATGTCGGTATCTTTGAAGAGTTGGCCGAGAAAGGGATTGCGTCGGTGATTGTGCTTTCTTCTGACATGCACCAGCACAGCGACAACGGCGAAACGTTTGACTCAAGATGCCTCGTGATTGCCAAAAAACATAATATCCGAGTGTTAGGCCCAAATAGCTTGGGGATTATCGTCCCTTGGCTCAATTTAAACGCCTCGTTCTCTCCAGTGACGGCACTACCCGGCAAAATCGCGTTTGTTTCTCAGTCTGCGGCGGTTTGCACCACGATCCTTGATTGGGCTAACGACAAAGAGATCGGCTTCTCTGCTTTTATCTCGATAGGTAATGGCAGTGACATTGAGTTTTCAGAGCTATTGGATTATTTGAGTACCGATTCGCACACTGAAGCGATCTTGCTTTATGTCGATAGCATCAGTGATGCAAGGCGCTTTATATCTGCGGCACGTGCGGCTTCGCGTAACAGACGAATTTTGGTGTTAAAAGGCGGTCGAACGGCGAAAGGCAGAGCAGCAGCCATGGCACACACAGGCGGTGCCGACACATTAGACATCATTTATGATTCCGCAATTCGACGTAGCGGCATGCTGCGAGTTAAGAACTTGCATGAACTGTTTGCCGCGGTAGAAACGTTGACTCACTCGGTGCCATTGCGTGGTGAACGTCTCGCTATTGTGACTAATGGCGGTGGCCCTGCAATTATGGCCGTGGATACCCTGTTTGACCGTGGTGGCAAGCTTGCGGAACTATCTGAGCAAACTCTATATAAGCTGAGTAATGTATTGCCATCGAGTTGGTCGCATAGCAACCCTATCGACATTGTCGGTGATGCCGGCGATCAGCGCTACATTGATACCATTAACACGCTGCTTGATGGGGACGAAGCCGATGCCATTCTGATCATGCACAGTCCTTCTGCTATCGCACACTCCGCCCAAACGGCAGAGCGAATTATTGAAGCGATTAAGAAGCACCCTCGCCATAAGCGATTCAATATCTTAACCAATTGGTCTGGTGAGCTGACAGCAAGGCCTGCAAGAAAACTGTTCACGGAAGCGGGCATTCCAACTTATCGAACACCTGAAAGTTCTGTGGTCGCATTCATGCACTTAGTTGAGTACAGACGTAACCAACGCCAGCTAATGGAAACCCCAACGACGGCTGAAAAAGTGCACATTGAAGACTTGGCCGATGCGAAGAATTGGATAGAACGCCAACTACTGGATAAAGATACAGTTAGTCTTGATACTCATCAAAACAGCCAGTTTTTCAAGCACTTCAACTTAGATGTTCTTCCAACTTGGATCGCTTCTGAACCAAGCGAAGCGGTACATATTGCTGAAACGATTGGTTACCCCGTCGCAGTAAAACTCCGTTCGCCAGACATTGCACATAAGTCTGATGTGCAAGGTGTGATGCTCAATTTACGAAACAGTAGTGAAGTGGCCAATGCGGCTCAAGCGATTCTCGATCGATCTCAACTGTCGTTCCCTACTGCGCATATTCATGGGTTGCTGATTCAAGGAATGGCTAAGCTTGCAGGCGGTCAAGAGTTACGCGTGAAAGTCACAACCGATGAAACCTTTGGCCCTATCATTTTGCTTGGCCAAGGGGGCTCGGAGTGGGACGAATCGATTGATGCAGCCGCCGCCTTTCCACCGCTGAATATGACGCTGGCTCGTTACTTGATTATTCGAGCGATAAAGAGTGGCAAGATTCGCCTACAGAAATTACCTAACCCGATCGATATTGAAGGGCTCTCTGAGTTGCTGGTTCGTATATCTCAAATGGTGGTCGATTGCCCTGAAATACATGATTTGGATATCCATCCAGTACTGGCCAATGGTGACAAGTTCACAATATTGGACGCAGATATCATTTTGAAATCTTATGAGGGAGACCCGCAAGAAAGGCTCGCGATTCGCCCATACCCAGTCGAGCTGGAAGAAACAATACAGTTAAAGGATGGGACTGAAGTGCTGCTGCGCCCTATTCTTCCAGAAGATGAACCGCTTCACGCTGACTTTATTAACCGAGTCTCTAAAGAGGATCTGTATAAGCGCTTCTTTAGTGATGTCGGTGAATTCAATCATGAGGCATTAGCGAACTTTACTCAGATCGATTTCGATAGAGAGATTGCTTTCGTGGTCGTTCGTAAGGAACAAGGTGTGCCTGCGATCATCGGTGTTTCAAGAGCACTAATTAACCCTGAGAACACGGATGCAGAGTTTGCGATACTGATACGGTCGGACCTGAAAGGTGTTGGCTTAGGTCGCATACTGATGACTAAGGTTATCGATTACTGTCGTGCTAAACAAACCAAGCAAATGTCAGGAATGACGATGCCAACAAATAGAGGGATGCTGACACTAGCTCAAAAGCTTGGTTTCAAGCTAGATATCAGTTTTGAAGATGGTACTGCTGATATGGTGTTACCGCTATTTGAGTGACCATGTCTTTTTAAGGTGTTGAATACACCAAGATTTGGCGTCGCCCATTTTGTTGCGTCGCCAAGCCATCACGATATCGATAGGCTGCGGCTCGGTACCCGCAATCTGTTTTAAAACGCCCGATTCGATCAAAGGTTTAGCAACACTACAAGGCAAGGTACCAATACCTAATCCCGTCGTTAACGCTTCTACTTTCGCAGGGAAGCTTGTTACCGTTAATCGCGGTTGTTTCTCTAGGATATTACGACTTAAAGCGGGCTGATCGCGCGCTGTATCCGCAATTGCGATCACCCTGTAACTTTCTCTCGCCTTTTGGTCGAATTCGCCCGAACGTTTGTGAACGTAGTGGTTTGATGCCGCAACCCATACCATTTCCATTTTACCAATCACGTCACTTTTCATGTCGTTTGGAATTGTATCGAGTTTAGGGCATACCAATAAGTCGGCACGGCCATCTGTTAGAGATTCCCAACAACCCGCTAAGATTTCTTCTTGTAAACGAACACGTGTCTTACTGATTTTGCCTAGCTCATCGACTAGCGAGAAGAAATTAGCAATCGGAATAATGCCATCAAAGGCGATGGTCAAATCCAACTCCCAGCCATTTGCAAGAATACTCGCGTCATTAACGAGTTGTTCTGTGGCACCAAGAATAATTCTACCTTGCTCTAATATTAACTGCCCCGCTTCCGTGAAATTTGCACGGTGGCCTGAGCGGTCAAAAATCATGATATCCAAGTCTTGTTCTAACTTCTGGATTTGATAACTCAATGAAGAAGGTGCTCGGTCCATTTCATTCGCTGCAGCGGCAAAACTCCCACGACGATCGATGGCATCCAGTATATGTAGTGCTTCAAGTGTTATTGGGCTATGCATCAGTATCCAACTTTATAAATGAGAGGTTAATCACAAAAATTGAAGTATTCACCAGCTAAATGGAACGTTTAAAGCTTTTAAAATACAACGAGTTATACGGTTAAAACAGGTTTAGACTGACGAAATCGAAAATAAATTCAAATGCAAATAATAGTAATTATCATTTAGATCCAATATTATCTTTCGCAAATCAAGATAATACTATGGAATTAAGGTAACTATCAGATGTATAAGCAATCCCTACTCTCTGCTTCAATCGTTTTAGCGCTTTCATCAACCTCAGCCTTTGCTGAAGATTATGCCCTATTTGACGAGGTTGTTGTATCGGCAACGCGTACAGAGCAAAACAAAGAAGACGTTTCAAGCTCAATTGAATCAGTATCTGCAGAAGATATTGATAATCAAATGTCTAACGACATAAAGCAAGCTCTTCAATACACTCCTGGCGTAGAAGCGCAAGGCAGTGGCCGTTTTGGTATTTCAGGTTTCAATATTCGCGGTGTTGAAGGTGATCGCGTTAAATTAATGATAGATGGTGTTCAACAACCTACCCCATACAACCCGGGTGCTTCAGAACAGCGTAAATATTCAAATGCGATTGAAGTAGACACACTGAGTGTTATTGAGGTGAATAAAGGACCTGCTTCTACGTTGTACGGCTCTGATGCCATTGGCGGTGCTGTACTGCTAAGAACGAAGAACCCAGAAGATATGCTTAGAACTGATGGTGATGAAAACCGTTTTGGTATCAAATCTAGCTATACGTCAGCTGATGAACAGTTCAAAAACACACTTTCATGGGCGATGCGTAAAGATAAGCTAGAAACCATCGTTATGGCTACATACGCTCAAGGCCATGAGACAGAAACTCACTCATCAGGAAGTGAAGTTGAAGGCCCAGACCGTGGCGCTGCTAACCCAGCTGATACGGAATTAAGTAACTTCTTAGCTAAAGCATTCTACAACGTATCGGACTCAAACAAGATTGGGGTGACTTTAGAGCATTATCAGCGCCAATATGATGAAGATGAGTTGAATTACAATGGTTATCAGCTTATGCCCGGCTTTGTATACACTGATAACTATAACGAAGACACCAACAAACGTTTTCGTGCAACATTAGAACAACAGCTAAAGCTGAATTCGTCTATCGCGGATTCTCTGGACTGGTCTCTAAGCTACCAAGATTCAAGCACTCTAAATAAAAACTACGATACGACTGGCTTCAATGGACGCCGACTTCGTGAGCGTGATGCATCAGATGTAAACATGCAAATTGATACACAGCTTTCTAAGTTAGTGAATATCGACGGCGCTGATCATGAATTTACTTACGGCTTCACTTACTTACAAAACGATTTTGAACTAGATAACACCGATCATAAATTTGACCAAGGAACAGTAACTCCGGGTAGCACTGGTATCCCAGATGCGAAAATTACTCAATGGGGTGTATTTGTTCAGGATCAAGCGTTCTTCATGGAAGATAAGTTGATTGTAACTGGTGGTCTTCGTTACGACTCATTTGTTGCTGACCCATCAACAGATGATGGTTACACGACTGAATATGATAAGAATGAAGATGATGCATTTACTGCTAAGTTAGGTTCTGTTTACCACATCAACGATAACCTAGCTGTATTTGGTCAAATTGGCCAAGGCTTTAAAGCCCCTTCTGTTTATGACCTTTACTACTTCTACAACCAAGGCGCTATTGTAGAGGCGAACCCAAATCTTAGAGCTGAAAGAAGTATCTCTTACGAACTTGGTCTTCGTGGTAGTAATGAACACGCTCGCTTCGAATTAAGTACTTTCTACACCGACTACACTGATTTCATCAATGAAACGAAAACAGGTCAACAAGGCGGTAAAGACGTATTTACTAAAGAAAACCTAGATGAAGTAACGATTTACGGTGCAGAGCTATCTTCAACTATAAACCTTGATAGCCTGATTGATGCACCATTCGGTACATACACTCGTTTAGCTGTGGCTTATGCTGATGGTGAGGATAAGTCGACGGGTAAATCAATCGATTCGGTAGCACCTCTAACTGGTACAATCGGCCTTGGTATTGAGCGCGAAACCTTTGGTTCAGCTCTAAATATCAAAATGGTTGCCGCTAAAGATGAGTGGAACTCAGATGATAATGTAGATGTATCTGGATACACAGTTGTTGATTTAACAGCTTACTACCGCCCTGTTACAGATTTAACTTTACGAGCGGGTCTGTTTAACGCACTAGACAAACAGTACTGGTTATACAGTGATATGTCTGGCAGCGCGCACGACTCTCAGTTCAATACAGACTTTAAGTCTCAACCTGGTCGTAACTGGGGTCTATCTGCAAACTACGAATTCTAATTCGTTAAATAGCTGATACAGAAAAGCTTATATAGCAGAAACTAAAAAGCCAGCTTAATGCTGGCTTTTATCTATTTCACTAAAAATTGTATCAAAAAGGAATAAGTGAAATTACGTCTTACTTCTCTGCCATTTCTTTCTTAACCATTACTGCAGCAGCAATGATGAAAGTGATGATTAGGCCTAGTTCCATGATTAACTCCAAAGAAAATTAACATTAAACATATAATTCGCGAGCATAGTAACACAACGAATACAGAATGATACTTTTTAACCACTAATTTACTTTTTATTCGATTTAGATCAAAAAAGATGCCCTAAAGCATCTTTTTGTACGTTAACTATTCATGAAACGACTAGATCAACCAGGGAAACCATCAGGGTTCGTTGACTGCCAGCGCCATGTATCTTCGGTCATGTCAGTAAGTGTGCGTGTCGCATTCCAGCCCAATTCTTTCTGAGCTTTTGCCGGATCAGCCCAACATTCTGCGATATCACCTGGGCGACGATCGACCAGTTGATAAGGGACTTGTTTGCCGCTCGCTTTCTCGAACGCCTTAACCATGTCTAATACACTTGAACCGTTGCCTGTACCAAGGTTGTAGATATGAAGACCGTCTTTACGCCCTACTTTCTCAAGTGCCGCGATATGACCGTCAGATAGATCCATGACGTGGATGTAATCACGTACGCCAGTGCCGTCTTTTGTTGGGTAGTCGCTACCAAATACTGATAAGAATTCACGGCGACCTACGGCTACTTGAGATACGAATGGCATTAGGTTATTTGGGATACCTTGTGGATCTTCACCTAACTCACCACTTGGATGAGAACCGACTGGGTTAAAGTAACGCAGCAGTGTAATGCTCCAATCTGGATTCGCTTGTTGGAAATCTGTTAAGCACTCTTCAACCATTAGCTTACTACGGCCATAAGGGTTGGTTGCACTTGTCGGGAAATCTTCAGTGATTGGAACACTGGCTGGATCACCGTATACCGTTGCTGATGAACTAAATACCAGTGTTTTCACACCAGCTTCACGCATTGCATCAACAAGAACTAGCGAGCCATTTACATTGTTGTCGTAGTATTCAAGAGGCTTAGCAACGGATTCACCAACCGCTTTCAAACCAGCAAAGTGGATAACAGCTTCGATGTTATGTTGCTTCATGGTTTCAATCAGCAGTGCTTTATCGCGAATGTCGCCTTCAATAAAATCAGGACGAACGCCAGACACTTTTTCGATACGTTCTAAAACGCTTGGTTTGCTGTTGTACAAGCTATCAAAAAGCACAGGCGTCATACCTGCGTTGATCATCTGGATACTTGTGTGGCTACCAATGTAACCCATGCCACCTGTAACTAAAACATTCATGCTTAGCAGACCTTTTAATTAAAATTATTCAACCTATCACTTATGATACAACAACTTAGGGTGGGCTCACAAACACCGGAGCCTATTTACCCTCACGAGCGAACACAAACTGGCCTTTTCCTTTGCGTTTCGCTTGGTACATAGCCTCATCGGCCATTTTTAAAATCGTATCGAGATCTTTGTCAGATCCATCCACTAAATGGATTCCTATACTCGCACCGACTTTCAGTGTTCGCTGTTTGTAGTTCACTTCTTGTTCGATAAGATCCAACAAACGCTCCGCTAACTTGACGATTAAGTTTTTGTCCGTCTGTTTAATAATAAGTACAAATTCGTCACCCGACAAACGTGCGACTAAATCCCCAGCTCTTACTTGGGAAAGTAAACGGTCAGAAACCGTCTTAAGTATTTCGTCTCCGGCATCGTGTCCGTAGGTATCGTTTATACGCTTAAAGCCATCAAGATCTAAATAAAGTACCGCGAACTGTTGATTTGAATAATGACTTGCGGATACGACACTATCTAAGAACTTATAAAGTTGCGCTCGATTCGCTAGGCCAGTCAATGCGTCATGATGCGCTAAGTGTTCTAACCTCTCCATCTCTTTAACATTAGAGAGATCAGATAACGTTAATACCATATCAAAATCGCCTTCTTTACGGTCAGAGACAATTCGATTTACTTTGACGAACATTGGAACCAAAGTGCCTGAAACATTTTGCTCCCATACTTCTCCTTGCCATTGACCATAGTTTTCAAGAGAGCTGAGGATTGTCGGCATTAAGGATGAAAACTGCTGCCAAGAAAAAACTTCAAACGGCGTTTTATCCACCAGCAAGTCAGCATGATAACCAAGTAACTGTGTGACCGCAGGGTTAACCATGGTAATAACGTTCGACGAGTTGAGTACGATCAGCCCGTCTTTACTGTTTTCAAATACGCCTGCCGCAAGTCGCTGACGGCTCATTGCCGTTTCAATCTCGGTCACGTCTTGTATCGCAAACAGAGTATGGCCATGCTTCGATAACGATCGGCTACTAATTTGTAGCCATTGCTTAGATTGGAACAGATCAATGGTTTCGATCATTTCGTCGTTAAGTTCGATGTTGGAGCTTAAAGCGGCTTGCAAAAAACCTGCTGGTTTGGTCACGATGAGCTCTTGAATCGACATATTTTCAAAAAAAGCTTCGGTACATTTAAATATGTCTCGAGTCGCTGCATTAGCGTGAATAATTGCCCCTTTTCGATCTACAACCAGTAATGAGTGCTGAACCGTTTCAATGACTTCGTTCGCAAAAGACTTTTCTTCTTGCAACTTATCTAGTGTGAAGTTGATTTGACTGTCACGATGTTTAAGCCTTTCGAGCATGGTATTGAATGCACGAACGAGGTCGCCAATCTCATCGTTACTTGCGGCTATCAATTTAGGTTGCTCTGAACGACGCTCGACAAATGCCTGCATTGCTTCATTTAACTCAAACATCGGTTGAATAATGAAACGTTGAACCATTGTTACGAGCACGATGCCAAGCACAACGAGCAGCAATAAATAGATGCCCGCGACTTTTAGAATATTAGTCAGAATCTTAGCAAACATCTGTTTGGATATTGTGACGCGTAGCTTTGCTATCAATTCATCATCAAGCCAAATTGGTACCGAGAGATAAATGTAGTCTTCTGAGATCGCATACTGCTTTGCGGCAATATCTTTGATCTCATCAGCATTAGGCCTAGGTATGTCGCTATTATCGACCTGATAGCTAGCAAATAACTGGTTGTTGTGATCAAATAACTTAACTCGCACGATGTCTTTATCGGCAGAAAAGGCAGACAAAATTTCGTTTGCGGATGTTTTATCTTCAAACAAAATTGCGGCTTGTAGATTGTATGCCACACCTTGAGCCAACACTTTAACTCGCTGTATCAGGTTATCTTTCTCTCGCTCAAAAGTGACAGTGTAATTTATCGATTGAATTGTGATAAAGGCAACGGACACAAACAAGATGATCGGCAGGATAAGCTTGTTTTTGATGGATAACTTATTGATGAAAGACAGCATTAGTTACCCTCCATGACGGTTATACGTAACAAATTTGAGCCTATGATGTAGTTACCTCTTTTGGCATTGTCTAAATTGATCTTCGATTTGATTTTGATATCAAATCCTTCATCAGCAACAGCAAAGTAAGTGATATCGCACTGCGGCGTTACCGTTTGGTGTACATGAATAGGCAGTAAGCGCATTGTTTCGCCATTGGTAAATGAGGTAAGCACATCGCTGGCTTCTTTATCACAAATCACACAGAAATCGACGCTATTCATCTGGCTCTCGTTATCCCAGCGGATAAAATTAGCGATTCTTAACAGATAGATGGCCTTCATTTCATTGTTGCTGAAACTCGTTGCGTTCGAACCAAACGAAGTCAAAAGTAAAATCAGCGCAAGTGTATCAATTGCAAATAGTTGACAGAATTCGGCACGTTGCTCGAGGCTTTTGACACTCATGAAATCCCCTTACGTAAATCTATTCGTAGTTAAATGTGATTGGGGTAAAGACTTTTTAATGACGGCACACAGTCATTGCTTTCATTCATGCTAAATTTGAGCGAGTTCGCGGGATCTACCCTGAGTTCACTTACTTTATATGTAGAGTCGAATCTTTTTTCTATTCTCTTACTATATATGAAATGGGATACTGATAAATATCTGGTACCAAAACTTTGAAATAGGTCACTGTTTAATTCGGTCATTTATACGAACGTCAGTAAGAGCCTAAACGTAAAGGATTGAAAGCAAGTGACAATGAAGATTTTGCTTAATTGCGACATGGGAGAAAGTTTCGGCAATTGGAGGATGGGCGATGATGAATCGGTCATGGAATGGGTCGACATGGCAAACATTGCCTGTGGGTTTCATGCGTCTGATCCTCACGTGATGTCTAAAACCATTAAGCTTGCCGAACATTACCATACTCAGATAGGAGCTCATCCCGGCTATCAAGATCTTGTTGGCTTTGGGCGACGTTCAATTCCTCATACTATGGACGAGATCAGTGAATTAGTTTGCTATCAAGTGGGCGCACTGCAAGCTCTGTGTCGTTATCACCATACAACGGTTGGGTATGTGAAACCTCATGGTGCCCTTTATAACGATATGATGGCAAACACCGATGTGTTTAACGCAGTCGCTCAAGCGGTTGCTGAATTCAACATCCCTTTAATGATCCTCTCTTCTTCTGATAATCAACAGTATTTAGATATCGCTGATGATCATGATTTGCCTCTACTCTTTGAAGCGTTCGCAGACAGAGCTTATTTAAACAGTGGACAGCTCGCGCCGAGAACTTTAAAAGGTTCGGTTTATGTCAATCAAGATGATATCTATAACCAAGTCATGCAGATCGTCAATTACGGCTCAGTGACAACGCTCGAAGGTGAACGACTCCCTATTGAAGCCGACACAATTTGTGTCCATGGCGATAATCCACAATCGATCGCATTGATAAAGAAAATCAGACAAGACCTCAACGCTTTTAATTAATATTGCGAAAGCTATAAAGCTATAAAGCTGTATGCTTCGAAACGGTTAGTTAAAAATAAAGCGATAAGATAAGACCACAAAACAAGAAACCATGGCCAATTACCAAAGCTCATATGCTGTGATTGGCACGAATGGTATTTTAAAGCGTATTTCTTCGTATCAGTATGGAAGCGAAATGAAGATGAACAAGATTGAATTCAATATCGACCCTGTCGCAGAGTGCAGTGTTCTCGTTACATTAACTTCAAGCGTGACGCAAAGTGTAGAGCACAGTTCAAGTGCAGATGATTCTCGATACATGGCCCACTTTTCTGAGGCCATTCGACAACATTTCGCGTCAGTATTAATGAACGTGACACCGGCTTATCACACAATATTGGTGGATTACCTCCCTTACCGAATATCTGAACAACAATTGGTTGAACAACTTAACGCCCTACTCACTCAATCCTTGTCGACACTTGCAAAAAAACATTCCCAATCAAATGTTGTTGAATTGCCGGCCTATTATTCTAAAGAGACCGCTCTCGATTTAGAACGATACCAAGACAAAGGGCTATCGTTAGATTCTGTTATTGCTTATCACACCTCTCAGACATACCACGTAAGTGCAATTGGCTTTATTCCTGGCTTTGCCTTTATGTCTGATGTGCCTGATGAACTGGTATTACCGCGCCATGCGACTCCGCGTTTAAGCGTGCCTAAAGGCAGTATTGCTATTGCAGGTTCAAAAACGGCTGTTTATCCATCTGACTCACCAGGTGGTTGGAATATTATAGGTAACTGCCCTTTATCATTGTTCGACTATGACCAATTAACCAACGCAGACATAAGCTCGCAAGGTCTCTCATTATTGAATGTTGGCGATAGCGTGCGATTTAAAGCCATTACTAAAGAAGAATTCATTGAACTAGGAGGCGTGCTTCATGGTTAAGCCAACACTGACAGTACTTAAGCCGGGTCCAATGAGTTTGATTCAAGATTTCGGACGATTTGGTGTCGCACACCTCGGTTTAACACAAGGCGGCCCAGTGGATGATTACTCTTACAGTTGGGCTAATCACCTATTACAAAATCCCGTAAACTTAGCCGCGTTAGAAATTACCCTAGGACAATGCGCTTTCAAGATCGATCACGATTGCGAAATGTCGATATGTGGCGGAGACTTACAGGCGGCTTTGGATGGCCACAAGCTTGATAACTGGAGTACTTTCCAAGCTCGTACTGGGCAGATTTTATCTTTTGGATTACCGAAGAATGGCCTTCGAGCCTATTTAGCGATTAAGGGAGGATTCGATGTTCCCGTGACTCTGAATAGTCGTTCTACGGTTACCCGAGAAAAGATTGGCGGTCTTACCCAAAATGGTGAACCTTGCCAACAAGGTCAGAAGATTGCATTCTCAACACATCCTCTCACTCAACCTTTCAAGCCAGTGAGTGTCACGTTCAGATACAAGCCCAACTATAACCTGCCTCTGAATTTACGCATTATTGAAGGTTATCAACGCAATCTGTTTTCCGAATCTGCGAAGGAAACGCTCTATAGCTCCCATTATCGTGTTGACCAGAATTCGAACCGTATGGGTTATCGACTCAGTGGCGAGCCTGTCGCTTCTCCTGATGTTTCTTTGTTATCTGAGGGAATTGCACTTGGGGCAATTCAAATCCCAAAAGACGGGCAACCTATCGTGCTATTGAACGACCGACAAACCATTGGTGGATATCCGAAGATTGGGTGTATCGCTCGAATTGACTTACCGAGGTTAGCTCAAGCAAAACCGGGTCATGAAATATCGTTTAGTAAAGGCGATCGCCTGGGCTTACAAGACGTTTGGTGTCAGTGGGCACAGTTTTTCGGTTATTGATGCTTTTGCTCTCGATGCATAACATTCGCTTAAGATAGATTAACCAGACGCTTAAATGGAAAAATCCAGCTTACTGTTTGCAGCAAGCTGGATTTTGTATTTGGGTATCATGGTTTAAGGTCAAGGTATAAGCTTCTAGGAGAATTAGAGCGCCTTTTAGCCGTGATCTTGTCCTGATACCTTCGCAAGCGCATCTGGGTAACCGCGCTCTTGAGTTAACCCTATCGCTCTGCTTTCAATATCATTCATGTTAAGTGACATTGTCACTGAGTGCGTATCTTCAATCGATACTGATTCGGCTATATCAAACCATTGCTCAGCAACCTTTTGCGCCGCTTCTAACGTGGAAGACGCTTTGACGACTTCAAGTCGAGCATAGCGGTCACCGCAGAAAGACACGTCTGAAGCTCTCAAGCTTGGGTCCGTTCCCGGAATTTGCTGTGCACCGAAAAGCGGCTTGCCGCCAACTTCAGCAGAAGCAAAGCTTGGAATGAACTGAGACATATGAGTAATCGCCGCTCTTGTTCTTAACTCAAGTTGCTCTTCACTCCAACCGGATACGATTTTCTTAAGCAGCTTAGAAGGTAACTGAGGTTGCGATGAATCCGTTGAAGATGAAACCAATCCGCCCTCAAATAGCGTAATCCCCTCTGTCATGCCATGAAGCTGGAACACACCATCAGCATACGGCGTTAATTGCGCCATACCTTGTGGAGTGCCTCTTGGACCATGAAAGATAACTTCTGGCCACTCTTCCTTACATTCTTGAGAATATGGCCACTCAGTAACGTAGGCGGCTTTAAATTCGACCAACCTTTGCTGTTTAGAGCCAACAAAGTCGTCAACGATGCCGGTCTCGAAACCACTCGCATTAATCAAGTAATCTGCCGTCAAGTTACAGCTTTGATTTTCGCGGTCTGTATAAGTTAAAGACCAGCCTTCATGAGTCGATTCAACAGACTGTAAGCGGCTATTGGTTAACACAGTGCAATTCGATTGTTTATCAAGGGACAATTGAGCTGTCGCAGATAATCGGAATACACTCCACCCATACTCTTGAACCATCGCAACGGGGTATTTGAGCGTGTCTAAATCAGTGTGTTTAGCAAAAGGAATACACCAGTCATCGAGAGATGTAGGCTTCAGAGGCTGCGTTTTTTCAGAAAGTGCTAACAAATCCTCTTTGTTGTACAGCTTGTAATACTCTTCCGGGTCGCCAAGCACTTGATTGCTTTTATCTTGTTTAACAAGATCAGCATACGCTTGCTTGATGAGCTTAAGGCGAGGAAGTAAATCCGTCGGCTCGCCGCCATCACTATGTGGCACAGCGATGATTGTCGGTCGAATATTGATCGTGTGAGGGAATAGTCGGACAGTATCAATCGACTGCGTGAGCAATTGGAGACACTGCTCTACAGAAATATCTCGATACAAATTGCCGCCAGCGTGCAAGTGGCAAATGGGTGGCCCATTAACCAAACTTGGCCCTTTTTCCAAGATAATGACCTTAAAATCCAGCTCACTAAAATGAATAGCGCTTGTGGTTCCGGCAATACCGCCGCCAACAATGGCAATAGAAGGTTGATTTGTATCCGTTTTGTTGTGGTTCATCGTGTTCTGTAGAATTAGATTAACTGCCTCTATTCTACTTTTGTTCGGCGATGAATTAAATCACATTTTTATCAAGGTCTTAGCATTCTGCTTCTTAATATCCATAAAAAAAACAAAAATAATTTCTTGACTTAATAACTCTAGATTACGATTTGAAGGTTATCTAACAGTCAGATTTGTCCTAAGTGACGCCACATAAAGGCTGTCTCAATACTCGTAAAACATCGATGTTAACTTATCCCTAAAGTTATCCACCGTTTTTGTGGATAACTGTTGATAACGTTCTTGCTAAGTTGCGCAAACCCTTTGTTTACAGGGACTAACCGATGTTCATAAAATCGGCGATATTGAACGATGAGTTTTAATTAATGCTGAGAAATGTCTATTTTAAGGTGAGATATATCTTGTAAGTCAGACGAGTTGGTTAAATAAAAAGCGGTCTATCGCGAGTGACCTAAAAGATGAAAATAGGTATTCGCTGCTAGACCGCTTTAAAAATGTGGGTGACGTAAGTTAGTCACCCGCCTTTACTTAACCAATGTCGTTTTTAATGATTATCCAAAATCTTTGTTTACCGGCGCCAATAAACGTTTAATCAAACTATTAACTACAGCCGCTAAGGTGATGAAAGTCAGCACAGGTAAAACAATCCACAACATTGGATGAAGTGATGGTTCTAACTCGAAGCCGAAGTTCATCACGCCGGCGACACTCAGCTCGGAACCTAAAGCTGCAATCGATCCCGCCACCAGTGCCATCAATCCATATTCACACCAAATGGTATTAAGAATGCGCTTCTTACTCGCCCCTAGTGTTCTATATAAACGAATCTCTTGCTGTCTTTGAGATAGGCTCAATCTTAGCAGTGTGAAGATTAACAACAGCCCCGCTACCACACCAAGTGCCGCTAGCACTGTGATTGACCAGACGATTTGTTTAAGCAGCTCTTGTATCTTGCTGCCCATTTTTCGAATGTCCATCAAACTTACAGTCGGGTGATTACGTGACAGATCGTTGAGCATTTGATTGTGCTGCTCTTCTAATCTGAAGCTCACCAACCAAGTAGAAGGAATGGCACTCAGTACATCCGGTGTAAAGATGAAGTAGAAGTTTGGCTTCATTTCACGCCACTCTACCTTCCTGATGCTATTCACGTTAGCCACAACACTCTGGCTGTTTATCGTGAAGGTTAGCTCATCACCAATCTCCAAGCCTAGCTGTTTAGCCACTTCAGATTCGACGGACACACCTTTCTCTTGAGTCCAAGCGCCTTCAAGCACTTCGTTATAGACTGGTAGAGCGTCTCCCCACGTAAAGTTAATCTCTCGGCTCAGTGCATCTGTACCTTCTGATGTATCACTGTACTCGTTCGCTTCGACTCCGTTTATTGTGGTTAAACGGCCACGAATAATTGGAAATGCCTGAGTACGCTCTACATCGTTGGCATCAATGGTCGCGAGATAATCGTCTTTCTCATAGCTCGCAATGTTCAGTGCAAACGCATTTGGCGCGTTTTCAGGTAAAGTTTGTTGCCAATCCGACAACAAATCGCTTCTCACTAACCAGATAATCGATAGCAGCATCAAAGACAACGCTAAAGACCCGAACTGAATACCAGTAGCAAAAGGTGTGCGATTAATTCGACTTAACGCCAAACGCATCGAAGTTGATGTCGGTAATTTGCCAAACAAACGCAATACCACATTACTCACGACAGCCAAGACTAAGAACAGACAAGCAATTCCGGCCAAGACAATCCACACCAACAAGTTATCGCCGTACATCAGCATCATTGGAATAATAGGCACAAGCAACAACAAGTACTTTTGATAGCTTTCACGTAACTGGTGGTTTGATTGAATAACGCTGATCGCCGATGTGTTGACCAAACCTATTAGTGGGATACCTAGCGCGGGTACGCCAATCAAGATGCTTGATACGATAGCCAATATTGCAGGCTCAGCGCCATAACTAGGAAGCGGTGTTGGCAATAAGTCACCCAGCGGAATTCGCAATAGAAACTCTAGGCCGATACCAATGGCAATACCCATTACTGCACCAATAACGACTAACAGAGATACCTGTACAGATAGCCATTTAATGATCCACTGCTTACTCGCACCTAAACTTTTAAGCATCGCAATGGTTTTTCGACGACTCGCCACATAGTGTTGGCA